>PPCM01000120.1_pt1 | contig 122000 bp, 123 predicted proteins | sample 1555541 | NCBI WGS metagenome assembly PPCM01 (sample SAMN05284479, study PRJNA326546) | Marine sediment metagenome, whole genome shotgun sequencing project. | isolation source: marine sediment | place: Germany: Wadden Sea | collected 2012-09-05
GGAGGTCGGTTTTTTCATGGCAAAATATAGCTTTGAATTTAAGAAAAAGATTGTAAAAGAATACTTGGAAGGAAATACAGGCACACCTCACCTTTCAAAAAAATATGGGTTGGGATCAAAAACGCAGTTACGTCAGTGGGTTAACGCATATCGCGAATACGGTGATGAAGGCCTGATGCGTTCTAGAGAAAAGCAAAGCTACTCTTTTGACTTTAAAATACATGTGGTAGAATCATATTTATCAAGTGAGGTCTCTTATCAGGAGTTAGCCTTATTACAAGGAATAAATAATCCAACTCTTCTATGTAAATGGGTAAATGACTTTAGAATTGCTGGACCTGATGCTCTGAGGCCAAAGAAGAAAGGTCGGAAGAAGTCGTTGGATACAAATAATAATAATAAGAAGAAGCAAATGCAATCTATATCGGACACTGCAACTGTAGATACAAGTGCTGAACATGTGAAACAACTTGAAGATGAATTATTAAAATTACGAATAGAGAATGCTTATTTAAAAGAACTGAGGAGGTTGCGTCTAGAAGAGAAAACTCTTCTGAAAAAACAGCGAGAATCATCCACGCCCTCCGAAGAGAATTCAAATTAAAAGATATTCTCGCATTTACAGGTTTTCCAAAAGCCACGTACATGTATTGGCAAAAGAGATTCGACCGTGAAAACCCTGATCAAGAAATAGAAGATAAGATTCTAGAAATTCGAAAAAAGCACAAAGACTATGGTTACCGTAGGATCTATGGCGAGTTACGGACTCTTGGTATTGTCATAAATAAGAAGAAGGTTCAACGTATAGTACAAAAGCTCGGCATTCAAGTGACTTCATTCGTTAGAAAGAGTAGGAAGTATAGTTCTTACAAAGGTAAAGTTGGCGAGGTTGCACTAAATAGGTTAAACCGAAGATTTGAAACGAATATTACACATCAAAAGATTACTACCGATACCACTGAGTTTAAGTACTATGAATTAAATGATCAAGGCTCATTAGTGATTAAGAAACTCTATTTTGATCCTTTTATGGATCTTTCGAATCGTGAAATTATAAGTTATGGTATTTCACAGCGCCCTTCTGCCCAAAGTATAATGGATGCACTGAATAAAGCTATAGAAGTAACATCCGACTGTAAATACAGAAGAACCTTTCATTCTGACCAGGGCTGGGCATATCAAATGAAAAGTTACGTAAGAACTTTAAAAGAACATAAAATATTTCAAAGTATGTCTCGTAAAGGGAATTGCCATGATAATTCTGTTATGGAAAATTTCTTTGGTATATTGAAGCAAGAAATGTACTATGGCATTATTTACAAAAGTTTTGATGAGCTAAAAACTGCAATCGAAACGTATATTAAGTATTACAACGAACAAAGAATTAAAGAGAAATTATGCTGGATGAGTCCTCAAGAATATAGGATTAACATCTTAGCTGCATAAAAATAGCGTAACGATTTTTTAAAATCGTTACGCTAAAGTCTAACTTTTGGGTGTCACATCAGCATGTTATGTGCATTGGCTTGTTTTTATTCTATAAGAAAAGTTACTTAAGGGGAAATAAGAATGGCGCTACACGCTGGACGCGTCTAACAGATTGGTGACTTTTCACTCGACGCGAAAAACGTTGAATTTCCCCTCTAGAACCATGTTGGACAACTAGACGGTCTTGCTATGTGCTGAAAGTTACTGTCGCTTAGGCGTGCAAGAATAGCCGAGCAATGCTGACGCATCGCTCTAGTCGCTGGCGCGCCTAATACAACGTTGGAAAAACAAAAGGATATAAATCTATCGCCTTAGATCCTTTTGTTAGAATTTTCGTATGTGAATTGTTTTGTAATGTAGAATTTCTTATGACAAAGTAGGAATAGCCATGGACGCTGGGGGCGTGCATGGGCTCGCTTTGCTAATGTGTTGAAAGGTACAGTCACTTAAGACTACAAGAATATCCGAGAACACGAAGTGTTCTCTGGCTCGCTTTGCGAGCATGCTAAAAGGTGCAGTCACTTAAGACTACAAGAATAGCCGAGCAATGCTGACGCATCGCTCTAGTCGCTGGCGCGCCTAATATCGCAAATAATATAAATCCCCATGCAAGAACATGTTCTTGCATGGGGATTTATATTATTTGCGATGCTATTCTTGTTTTTCACGAATAAAAAAAGTCTACACCTATGTGTAGACTTTAACTTTCGATCTATAAAGCTCTTTCGACTTTTCCCGAACGTAGACATCTTGAACATACAAGAACTCTCTTCGATCCACCGCTTACTTTAGCTCTTACTCTTCGTAAGTTTGGCTTCCAAGTTCTTCTATTATGGTTATTTGCGTGACTGACTGTGTTACCAGACATTTTGCCTTTTCCGCATACCGAACATTCTCTTGCCATTTGCTACACCTCCTTCGAGCGCTTAAACAACAAATATATTTTAACAGAGATTGAGACTTTGTGCAAGAAAAAAATAAAGAAAGTGAAAAATTCTTTTAAAGTTGGGTATAACATTGAAAAATACTACATTATGAAAAAAAATTCTAGTATGTATTTTGCATTTACATTCAAAAAATAGTACAATAGATAGGTATCCATTGAATATTGGAGGTATTTAAAATGTCAGTAAAATTAGAAAATGAATATGGAATGGTCAATATAAATAAAGAGGTGATTTCAACTATAGCGGGGGCTTCTGCCATTGAATGTTATGGACTTGTCGGTATGGTATCAAAATCAACAACCGATGGAATTGCCAGTCTTTTAAAAAGAGATAACTTAAATAAGGGTGTAAACGTTGACGTTGAAGAAGAAGGAATAACAATCGATTTATTTGTTATTATTCAGTTTGGAACTAAAATCTCTGTTGTCGCTCAAAATATTATTGATAAGGTAAAATATAATGTAGAAAATCAAACAGGCCTAAAGGTATTAAAAGTGAACTTAAATATCGAAGGCGTAAGAGTGCAAGGGTAACGGGGGTAGACACATGAGTATTGAATTAATGAATGGAGAAGTCTTGCTGGAAGTCTTTAAGCAAAGTACAGCAGATCTTAATAAGAATAAGGCAATGGTTGATGCATTGAATGTATTCCCTGTGCCAGATGGCGATACAGGAACGAATATGTCGTTGACTATGAATTCAGCTTTGGCTGAGGCGTTAAAAGTAGAGAATCCTACAGTTGAAAATATCTCTAAAGCTATTTCAAAGGGCTCATTGCTAGGAGCTAGAGGTAACTCGGGCGTTATCTTGTCTCAAATATTCAGAGGCTTTGCAAAAGGATGCGAAGGTATTGATGAATTGGATAGTGTTGCACTTGTTAATGCTTTTATTGCAGCAAAGGAAGCGGCATATAAAGCTGTGTTAAAGCCTGTTGAGGGTACTATTTTAACGGTGATTCGTAAAATGGCCGATTTTGGTGAAGCGTTTATCATAATTGACGAGGAAGATGAAGAAGCAGAATATCCTTCTTTAAAAGAAACGATGGATGCTTTGATCAATGTAGCGAATGAAACCTTGGATCGTACGCCAGAGTATTTAGATGTGCTCAAGCAAGCAGGTGTTGTAGATGCAGGTGGTAGAGGTTTAATTTGCATTTTAGATGGATTCCATCATGTGATTGGTGGCAACGATGCCGAGGATCATAACGTTGAAGCATCTCCGGTGACAGGACATGTACCGGTGCAAGGGAAAATTAATCCTGAGGATATTAAGTTTGCATACTGTACGGAGTTTATCATTAGAACGTCTGCTGATAACAAAGAATCGGTTAAAGAGGAAATTCAGGAATTAGGCGATAGTATGGTATATGTTGAAGATGAAGACATCATTAAGGTTCATATTCATACGAACAATCCTGGCGTGGCTCTTGAAAAAGGATTAACACTTGGTGAATTAATCAATATTAAGATTGAAAATATGAAGGAACAACATAGTTCGATAATAGATGAGCACGCTGAAATGCCTGCTGTACCAGCTGAGAAGAAAGCTTATGGATTCTTGGCAGTTGCTATGGGTGATGGCATCAGTAATATCTTCAAAGATTTAGGCGTTGACCACATCATCGAAGGTGGACAGACGATGAATCCAAGTACAGAAGATATTGTTCAAGGAATTAACCAAATCAACAGTGATACGGTCTATATCCTACCGAACAACAGCAATATCATATTGGCAGCTAATCAAGCGAAGGCAATTAGTGAAAAAGAAATTGTTGTGTTACCTACAAAATCAATTCCACAAGGTGTGTCGGCTATGATCGCTTTTGATGGTACTGCTGACGTAGATACAAATGAAGAAGAAATGACAGAGGCGCTACAGTTGCCGAAGACTGTTCAAGTAACATATTCGGTAAGAGACACAGTCTTTAACGATATGGAAATCAAAGAAAACGATATACTTGGTGTTGCAGATGGCACAATTGCATCAGTTGGACGAAACGTTCACGACGTTGCACTTGAAGTATTAAAAAATGCCATGGATGAAGACAGTGAAATCGTTACAATTTACTATGGTGCAGATATAGAAGAAGAAGCGGCAAATGAATTGGCTGAAGAAATAGAAAGTTTATATGAAGATGTAGATGTTGAAGTATACTATGGTGGACAGCCTCTATACTACTATATTTTCTCTGTTGAATAAGAATAACTATTGAAAGCTGGTGAAAGCCAGCTTTTTTTCGTGATAAGCAAGAACAGCATACCTGCAATTACACAACAGCAAATCAGCGACAGCTCATTTGCTGTTGTGTAATTACAGGTATATTGGGCGCGCAACGCGAGCCAAGTAATACGAAGTATTACTGGCTGTTCTTGGTTGTCGCAAGGAACGGTGTGTTAACGCGAGCCAAGCAACACTTTATGGAAGCTTTTCGCTAGGGCGAAAACCGTTTGATTTTGCAACTTGGAACGTGATGCAAAATCTGCGCTGCATTGCTGGCTGTTCTTGGGTGTCGCTAGGAACGGTGGATTGTGTAGATACTATTCGTGATGTAAACAAATATCATTGACTATAAGTGAGGTGAAACAATGTTTTCTGGTACATTAAAAACATTAAAAGGTGTAGGCGATAAAACATATGAAAAGATAAATAGATTAGGTCTTTATACCATTGGTGATTGTATTAGCAATTATCCACGCGGATATGTAGATAGAAGCGTTGTAAAACCTCTAAGCGATTTTAAAGATGGTGAGTACGGTACGGTGCATGGTATTGTACAATCCTTTAATCTTGCAGGCCGTTATGGCGGTGCAAAAGGTTTGTTTAAAGTTCAAATCGTTGATAGTAGCATGAAAGCAGAAGTTGTGTTTTTTAATGCGAAATATCTAGGTGATCAGTTTACTGTTGGTCAGGAATGTTATTTTTATGGCCAGGTAAAAGTCAGTGGTCGTAAAAGGACTTTGTTTCATCCAGAGTTTATAGATTTTCATCATAAGGATAAGGATCATTTTTTAGGCATAAAGCCTATTTACAACTTGACCAAAGGCGTTTCTCTGAATGAAGTCATCAAGATTCAACGTCAAGCACTTGGCTTTGTGACTGCGGATATACAAGAGACGTTACCGAATGATGTTCTGTTGAAACATCAGCTCATTCCCATCGATGTTGCACTTAAAAATATTCATTTTCCAGAAAGTGAAGAAGGTCTGCTATTGGCTAAACGACGTCTAGCGTATGAGGAATTGTTTAAATTACAATTGGCTCTATTTGCATTGAAGCGTAAAGCAGGTGACGTTGAAGGGACTGTTATAGAAGCGATTGAAGTAAATGATGTCTTGACGTCGCTACCATTTGAATTGACGAATGCTCAAAAGAGTGTTGTAGAAGAAATAAAGAAAGACATGGCTGCTCGCAAAGGGATGAATCGTTTGATTCAAGGTGATGTAGGGTCAGGCAAGACGGTCGTTGCCCTACTGGCCATGGTTATGGCTGCCAAAAGAGGGTATCAAAGTGTATTGATGGCACCTACCGAAATTTTAGCAGAGCAACATTATCAATTTGTCCAGCAGTATGCCGAGGCATTTGGTGTTTTGCTCTTAACTGGCAGTACGAAAAAGAAAAAAGCTGTGTATGAGAAAATTGCTTCAGGAGAGGCTAAGATAATCATTGGTACCCATGCGCTGATTCAAGATCAAGTAATCTATGATAAATTGGGCTTGGTCGTGACGGATGAGCAGCATCGTTTTGGTGTCAGACAAAGAAATGCCCTTGTGAAAAAAGGAGAAATGGCTAATGTATTGATTATGTCAGCAACGCCAATTCCAAGGACCTTATCCTTGATTTTATATGGTGATGTTGATATTTCTATTATTAATGAACGACCGAAGGGGCGTAAGGAAATCAAGACGCATTATGTCAAACCAGAGAAACGGGAAAGCATGTATGATTTTATAAGAAAATCAGTGAAAGAGGGCCAACAGGTCTATTTTGTATGTCCTCTTGTGGAGGAGTCTGATATACTAGATTTAAATTCGGTTGAAACCTTCTATGAAGATCTTTCCAAGCGCTATGCAGAATTTAACGTCGGCATATTGCACGGTAAGATGAAACCGAAAGCAAAAGAAGAAACCATGCGATTGTTTTCAGAAAACAAACTGCAGGTTTTGGTGGCGACAACGGTTATCGAGGTTGGTATTGATGTGCCTAATGCAACGATGATGGTCATCAATGATGCGGATAGATTCGGATTGGCTCAGCTTCATCAGTTACGTGGACGTGTCGGCAGAGGGGATGTTCAGTCCTATTGCTTCTTGCTGAGTGATGCTCTTGGAAAAGTGGCAGTGGAAAGAATTCAGACCATGTGTCAGTCCAATGATGGGTTTGAAATTGCGGACAAGGATTTGGCTTTACGCGGTCCGGGTGAAATACTCGGTGTGCGCCAACATGGGATACCAGAACTTAGAATTGCAAACCTGTCTCAGGATCAAGAACTGTTAAAAGAAGCTCAAGTAGATGCGAAATCTATTTTTGAAACCTACAGTGGTGACGAGCTTAAAGCTTATTTAAATAGGTACATCGGTGATGTACTGAAAGAATTAACATTATAGAGGAAGTGGAAAAATGCGTGTAATTGCAGGGAATGCCCGAGGCATTAAACTTGATACAATTGAAGGAATGGCAACAAGACCGACGACAGATCGTGTTAAGGAAGCTCTTTTTAGCATGATACATAATGAATTGTATAACACGGTTGTGTTGGATCTGTTTTCGGGATCCGGGAGTTTAGGGATTGAAGCGGCCAGTCGTGGTGCCAACAAGGTAACGCTTGTTGAAAATAGTAAGAAATGTATTGAAATAATCAAAAAAAATGTTCAAAAGACGAAATTAAGTGGTAAAATTGAAGTGGTTCAGCAGGAAGCAGAGCGCTATTTAGCGTTGCAATCAGCGACGGAGTGCTATGATTTTATCTTTATGGACCCTCCTTATTTAAAGGGATTTATTGAGCCATTGTTGGAAACTATTGATGAAAAAAAGCTGTTGGCTTTAGATGGTAAGATTATTATTGAACACGACATAAAAGATGTGCTTCAGGAAGCCTATGGCGAGTTACTTTTAGATAAGAAAAAGAAATATGGAAAAACAGCCGTTTCGGTTTATAGGAGGAATCACAATGACTAAAGCAGTCTACCCAGGAAGTTTTGACCCGATGACAAATGGTCACTTAGATATCATCAGACGTTCAGCTAAACTGTTTGATGAAGTAATTGTCGCTGTTTTAATTAATTCTGCTAAATCACCATTGTTTAATGTGGATGAGAGAGTGGCGTTACTTAAAGAAGCGACTAAAGATTTAGAAAATGTAAAAATTGATTCTTTTGAAGGATTATTAGTTGATTTTGTCGAAGGTAATGAGATAGATGTAATTGTAAAAGGACTTAGAGCTGTTTCTGATTTTGAATCAGAGTTACAGATGGCTGCAATGAATAGAAAACTGAACCACGTTGAAACAGTCTTTATGATGACGGCAACGGAGTATTCGTATTTAAGTTCAAGTTTGGTGAAAGAGGTATCCAGATTTAGTGGTGATGTAGCGCAACTTGTACCGCCACATGTTGAAAAGGCATTAAAAACAAAATATTCGGAGGGATAAAAATGGAAAACACAAATACTTTTAGCTTAGATTTAAAAGTACTAAAGTTGTTAGATGAATTTGAAAATAAATTAGAGAATGTCGCTGCTATACCGTTGACGGGTAAAATCATGATCGATCGTGAGGATATTCTTGAAATTGTTAGAGAAATTAATATTTTATTACCTGAAGAATACCAACATGTAAAATGGATTAAATCACAGAAAACACAAATTATTGACGAGGCGCAACGTAGAGCAGAAGGTGTATTAGAAAATGCACAGATAGAAGAGCGTTTGGTGATGGAGAATCTTAAGAAGCAGGAACAGGAGATACTTTATATTGCAGAAGAACGTGCTCGGGATATGGTGGAAGAAAGCGAAATTGTTCTAGCAGCCAATAAACGTGCTGAGGAAATTATTGCTGAAGCAGAAAGTGTAGCCGCTGAAATCGCCCAGAACGCTTATGATTATGCTGAAGACTTGCTAAGAAAAGTAAGTGGTGATGTGAACGGTGTCTTAGATACCATCAATAATAATTTAATGGAACTTCAAAGTTATAAGGCGGACGACGGATATGAAGAGTAAAAAAGAGCTGTGTTTATAAGAAATTCTTATGAACACAGCTTTTCTTTTTAAGTTGATACGACGCAAGGTTGGTGGTAATGATCTTCTCCAAAGCGGATATCTGGGTCAAATTCACTGTAGATATTTGTCGCGAGTATATCGGTGGCCAGCATTTTCTGGCTGAATACAGATGCTGATTTAACGTTTTTTAAGTTGGTAATCAATTGAACATCTTCATTTTTCCTGCTTTGTTTCAAGTATTTTGACCCTATATTGGTAAAGCCGAGTATGCGCGCGTACTCAGGCTTTTTTTCGTGCTTGATATAGCCGATATCTTCGTGGTAGATGCCCAATAATATTTTCATTAGTATCCGTGAAAGACGTGTATAAGTATACCGTTTGCTTTTACACTTGGTTACCAAATCATTATAAGAAGTTGCGTGTCCAAAAGATTTCAAAATTTTATTCTCAATGCCTTCTCTAACATCATGGATTGATGCTAAGTCCGTAGAATTACTTATCATAAGTTTGTAGCGAAGCAGTGGGAAGATGCTGTCACTATTTGCAAAGCTACTAACCTGAAGGTGTTTAAATGTATTTTCTGGAACCTGTCGGTTAAGGTGTGTCCAATCATCTGATGACAATGAAGTGTGATGTGTTGTTTTTTCAAGTAAAAATTGTCTGATTGCTGTCGCACTGGCAATTTGCTCATCAATATTGGTGCTGTGATAATGGCTACCTTTTCTTTTAATCGTGTCTGCTTTGACGGTGCTTTTTAGTTTGAGCAATGATTTAACATACTCAACACCTAAAATGTTGTTTGGTGAGTTTAAGAGTAGTTCATCCTCTTTTGATAAGTCATAGAGTTTTTTCATCAGAAGACTGCGTGCTGTTGCAAAGGGGTGTCCATCTTTCATAAGTTTTTGTAAAGCCTCTATATGATCCGTTTCCAATGCATTCAAATAGCCTGCAAGCCGATAGAATGGTTCGATTTCTCCATGCTCGCTTCCGAACACTATGGTATCGACACCAAGTAGATCCAACAGTGAAATGCTGCCGTATGCAAACATTTCAGCACTGCTGAGCGCATAGTAGGTCGGCAGTTCGATAATAAGATCTGCGCCGTGGTTTAAAGCGGATTCAGCACGCTTCCATTTGTTGATAATAGCCGGTTCGCCTCGTTGAACAAAGTTGCCGCTCATAATGACAATGACGGCGTCTGCGCCGGTAATTTTCCTTGCTTGCTCTATATGGTATTTATGTCCATTGTGAAATGGATTGTATTCTGCGATTATGCCTACTGTTTTCATTTTGTATCACTCCTTATGCCCATTCGAGGGGCTGTACCTATTATTATAACTAAAAACCTTGAAAAATAAAAAAAAAGATTTATAATTAAAGGGATAGCGAAACAATTAACAAAATTCTTAGGGGGTACCAATTAACATGAATATTTTAGTTATCAATTGTGGTAGTTCATCACTTAAATATCAATTATTGAATATGAATGATGAATCAGTTTTAGCGTCAGGTTTAGTTGAAAGAATCGGAATCGAAGGAGCTCAATTAAAGCATGAAATTCCTGGTCGTGATAAGGAAGTTATCAAGACACCAATGAATGATCATAAAGATGCATTAGGTCATGTTCTTGAAGCAATCACTCATGCAGAGTACGGCGCAATCAAAGATTTAAAAGAAATCAATGCAATCGGACACAGAGTTGTACATGCTGGTGAGAAGTATGCTGCATCAGTAGTAATCGACGAAGACGTTATCAAGGCGTTAGAAGAGTGTATCGAATTAGCACCACTTCACAACCCACCAAACTTAATGGGTATCGAAGCAATGCAAGAATTATTAGTTGGTGTTCCAAATGTTGCAGTATTTGATACAGCATTCCACCAAACTATGCCAGCTTCTTCTTACATCTACGCTTTACCATACGAATTATACGAAAAGTATGGCGTAAGAAGATACGGTTTCCACGGCACAAGCCACAAATATGTTTCGCAAAGAGCGGCTGAAATGCTTGGTAAAGATATTAAAGATCTTAAATTAGTAACTTGTCACTTAGGTAACGGTGCGTCACTTGCTGCTATCGAAGGTGGTAAAGTGGTTACAACTTCTATGGGTTTCACACCACTTGAAGGATTAGTAATGGGTACGAGATGTGGAGACATTGATCCAGCTATCGTTACGTACGTTATGAACAAAGAAGGTTTATCACCAAAAGAAATGGATAATCTTTTAAATAAGAAATCAGGTGTTCTTGGTGTTTCTGGCGTTTCTTCTGACTTCAGAGATATCGAAAATGCTGCTGCAGAAGGTAATGAAAGAGCTCAATTAGCGCTAGATGCTTTTGATCAAAGAGTTACTCAATACATTGCTTCATATGCTGCTACTATGGGTGGCGTTGATGCAGTTATCTTTACAGCTGGTTTAGGTGAAAACTCAATTGACAACAGAGAAGCTATCTGTAAGAACTTAGGCTTCATGGGTGTTGAATTAGACGCTGAAAAGAACAATGTAAGAGGAAAAGATACAGTAGTTAGTACAGATTCTTCAAAAGTTAAGGTAATGGTTGTTCCTACAAACGAAGAATTAATGATTGCCAGAGATACATTAGAATTAGTAAAATAGATTGTTTTAAGTAAAAAAACTTTATAAAGGTTTTTTACTTGACAAAGGCTCAAATCGCCTATATAATAGTCATGTTGTAACTGAGGTGAAGACTATGTTAATAAACTTATCACCCATCATAAATGGGCGGTATGATAAAGAAACTTTTGAAGATACATTTAATTTAAATGTAGAACATGGAAAGCGCGTTGGTGCACTACATGTTTCACCTATTGCTTGTAAAGGTGAGATTGAAATCATGGGGGAAAGGTTATACGTAACTTGCCACTATGAAGCAAATTTCACATTTAATTGTGATCGGTGTCTAAAAGAAGTCAAACTTCATATTGAAGATGACTTTAAGACAAAACTAATAACGACTGATGAAGAAGAGTCATATGATGGCTATGTAGTTGAGACTGAAGCATTAGATATTGTGGAACTTGTTTCGGACGAACTACTGACACATATACCATTCCAAATTGTTTGTGACGAGGATTGTCAAGGCTTATGCGCGACATGCGGTAAGAACTTAAATGAAGACGAATGTAATTGCGATGATGCTAATATAGATCCGCGATTTGAAGTTCTAAAAGATCTATTTTCAGAATAAGGAGGTGTAGAAATGGCAGTACCTAAGCGTAAAATTTCTAAAGCAAGAAGAGATAAGAGAAGAGCGAGTAACATTAAAATGACAGCTCCTAATGTTATTGAATGTCCTCAATGTCATGAGCCAAATGTACCACACAGAGTGTGTGCATCATGTGGTTTTTATGATGGCGAAGAAGTAATTGCAAAGTAATTACGACTCATAACATGAACAATCATAAAGATGACTCCAGCGAATTATTCGCTGGAGTTTTTTATCGTCAAAAACAAGAAGAGCGTAAAAGTGAAAAGAGAGACAAGAATGAGCTGGCAAGCGCATTCTTGTCTCTCTTTTCACTTTTACATTCGTCGCGCCAGCGTTTTCGGACGCTTCTTGGAGTTATGAGGTTCAGCTATTTTCATATATAAACGTAAGAAAAACATTTATTTCTTAGAGAAAAATAGTCTAATGAACCTAATTATAATATTAAATTGGACAAAGGAACCACAGATGAAATTGGATTTTTTTGTGTTCCCTAGGTGTCAACCTTCGCACGATAACTAAACACCTGTTTTCTATTACTCTCTATGATATAATAGAGCTATAACCTGACATTAGTACAAGGTATTAATAATTTGTGAATTTTGATGAAAAGTGTTGCTTTTTTAAGAACTATCAATTATACTTTGTATTAGTAGCAGGTACTAAAAATAAGTACTAAGGCTGGTGATTCGATGAAAAAGGTTAAGAAACAAGAACGGCTGAAGCTTTTACAAGAGGTTGTAGACGCGGATCCATTCTTAACAGATGAAGAATTAAGTGAGCGCTTTGGAGTGAGTATCCAAACGATACGATTAGACCGATTGAAGTTAAACATTCCTGAACTAAGAGAGCGCGTGAAGCATGTTGCTACTGAGAATTACGGAAAAGTTAGAAGTATCGGAGCCAGCGAAATCGTTGGTGAACTTATTGACTTAGAATTAAATAAGAGTGCAATCTCTCTATTACAAACAGATAAGACGATGGCGTTTCAAAAAACGAAAATGGTCATGGGTCATTACATCTTTGCAATGGCAGAGTCTTTAGCAATGGCGGTTATTGACGCAAATGTGGCGATTACTGGTGTAGCAAACATCAAGTATCGCGTACCTGTTATGGAAGGTCAAAAACTGGTTGCTAAGGCAGAAGTGGTTCGCATCAGAGGTAGCGAATATTTCGTTCATGTGAAGATTAGTGTAAATAACGACCAAGTGTTCAGAGGCAAGTTCATACTTGTTGCCATTGACTTAAAGGAGGATTAGTAGATGAGAATAGCAATAGATACAATGGGTGGCGATCACGCCCCTCATGAAATTGTAAAAGGAACTGTAGACGCGCTAAAAGAAGTTGATGTAACATTGGTTCTTGTTGGTGATGAAGAATTGATACAAGCGGAGTTATCTAAGTATACTTACGATAAAGAGCGCATTGAAATTCAGCATACGACGGAAGTGATCGAAAACGATGACAAACCAGTGAGTGCCATTAGAACAAAACCAGATTCTTCTATGGTTGTCGGTTTAAAAGCTGTTCGCCACAAGGAGTTTGATGGATTTATATCAGCTGGTAACACAGGCGCATTACTTGCAGGTGGCGCAATGAAGGTTGGGCGTATTAAAGGAATCGAACGTCCGGCACTTGGAACGGCGCTTCCAACGATGCAAGGATTTACAGTTTTATTGGATTCAGGTGCAAACGCAGAATGTAAAGCTAGAAACTTACATGAGTTTGCTATTATGGGTAGCCTTTACAGTCGGTTGATTTTGGGGGTAGAGAATCCTAAGGTGAGTCTTGTGAATGTCGGTGAAGAGGAAACAAAAGGAACACCGGTTGTACAAGAAGCATATCAATTATTAAAAGAAGAAAAGGCCCTAAACTTTGCAGGCAATATCGAAGGTAGAGAAATCTTTGAAGGTGTAACAGATGTTATTGTGTGTGATGGATTTACAGGGAATGTTATATTGAAGTTATTAGAAGGCATGGCTAAAGGATTTGGCGATCTTTTAAAAGGTATTTTTACAGCAAGCCCGAAAAACATGTTTGCTGCAGCGCTTGTCAAGAAAGATCTTGATGGGATTAAAAAGAAGATGGACTACAAGGAATATGGTGGGGCGCCTTTATTAGGTGTAAATGGAAACGTTGTTAAAGCCCACGGTAGCTCAGATGCAAAAGCGATTAAAAATGCCATTAAGTACGCAACACGCTTTGCGCAGGCGAACTTAGTAGAAGAGATCTCCAAAGCAATCAAGGAGTAGGAGTGAATTAAATGAGTACAAATCTTCGAAGTGTAGGTATATTAGGTACTGGTTCATATCTTCCAGCGAACAAAGTGACAAACTTTGACATGGAAAAAATAGTAGATACATCAGATGAGTGGATTAGAACAAGAACAGGTATTGGCGCAAGACATTTTGCTGCTGAAGATGAAGCGACATCTGATATGGCGACAAAAGCAGCAATCAAAGCAATGGAAGCAGCAGGTGTAACGGCGGATGAAATTGATATGATTATTGTTGGTACTTGTACACCAGATATGTTGTTGCCAGCGACAGCTTGTCTTGTACAAAGTAACATCGGTGCAGTTGGGTGTGCGGCGTTTGATTTAGAAACAGCATGTTCTGGATTTATTTATGGTATGGAAGTAGCACGTAACTTTATTGCAAGTGGTACTTATAATAAAGTACTTGTTATTGGTGCAGAAAAATTATCAAGTATTTTAAACTTTGAAGATCGTAAAACTTGTGTTCTGTTTGGAGATGGTGCAGGTGCTGCGGTACTTGGACCAGTTGAAGATGGAAAAGGCATCCTTGCTTCGGAACTAGGTGCCGACGGCTCTAAGGGAATGGTACTTAAGGTAGATGCTGGTGGCTCAAGAATGCCGGCAACACCACAGACAGTAGCAGATAAATTACATTCATTATCAATGGATGGCAGTGAAGTGTTTAAATTTGCTGTAAGAATCATGGGCTCTTCGTCTATGAGATCTATTGAAAAAGCTGGACTGACATTAGAAGATATCGATTTCTTGGTACCGCATCAAGCGAATATGCGAATTATTTCTTCGGCAGCGAAAAAGCTTAAGTTACCGCTTGAAAAAGTTCATGTGAACCTAAATGAGTATGGTAATATGTCAGCGGCATCAGTGCCAGTAGCGCTTGATGAAGCGTTAAGAAGTGGCAAGATCAAAGAAGGCGATAAAACAGTATTAGTTGGATTCGGTGGCGGCCTTACTTGGGGTTCGTGCGTAGTTCAGTGGTAATGGAGGCTTATTTAAATGAGTAAAATAGCAATTATTTTCCCTGGTCAGGGAGCGCAACACGTAGGAATGGGTCAAGATTTCTCAGAACAATTTTCGGAAGCAAAGGAAGTATTTCAGCAAGCAAGTGATGCAATGGGATACTCAATGGAAGAGTTGTGTTTTAACTCATCTGCAGAAGAATTAAAGAAGACAGAAAACACACAACCGTCAATTTTAACGGCGAGTTATGCAATGTACAAAGTACTTGAAGGCAAAGGCGTAAAAGCTGAAGCGTTTGCAGGACTAAGTCTTGGTGAGTATACAGCGCATGTTGCTGCTGGGACATTGCCATTTGAACATGCAGTTAAAGTTGTGCGTAAACGTGGTCAATATATGCAAGAAGAAGTGCCGATGGGCGTTGGAACAATGGCAGCGATTCTTGGTTTAGGTAGAGAGGCAGTAGAAGAAGCTTGTAAGAAAGCATCGGATGTTGGTGTTGTTGAACCGGCTAACTACAACTGTCCAAAACAACTTGTTATCGCAGGTGAAGTTAAGGCTGTGGAGCAAGCTGTTGAATATTGTAAGGAAGTTGGCGCCAAGAAAGCAGTAATGCTTCCAGTATCAGCACCTTTCCATACATCAATGTTGATTGGCGCTGGTGAAAAATTATCGAAGGAACTTGAAGGTGTTGCTTACGGTAAGTTTACACAACCAGTTGTGTCGAATGTGACAGCAGCTTATTATCCAAGTGAAACAGCAATCAACGATTTATTGATTCGCCAAGTAAGTAGTCCTGTTAAGTGGGAAGACTCAGTGAAGCAATTAATCGAAGATGGTTTTGATACATTTATAGAAGTAGGTCCTGGAGAGGCGTTGACGAAATTCGTTAAGAGAATCTCTAGAGATGTAAAGTTACTGAATGTGAACTCTGTAGACTCTATGGAAAAAACATTAGAAGCTTTAGGATTATAGGACGAATTTTCGAAGAAAATGAGTAAGGTGTATGGTTGCTCGATGCGACCTGCGCTTATATAGTGGAGGACTCATGGATTATAATAATAAAACAGTAATCGTAACAGGTGGTTCAAGAGGTATTGGTAAAGCAATCGCCCTATCGTTTGGCGCTAAAGGCGCAAATGTCGTTGTAAACTATACGGCAAGTGAAGGTAAAGCACTAGAGGTTGTTGAAGAAATCAAAACATTAGGCGGTAATGCAATTGCTGTCAAGTGCAATGTAGCAGTGGCTGAAGATGTTGAAAACCTGTTAAAAGCAACGAAAGAAGCTTTTGATACAGTTGATTACTTGGTAAACAACGCTGGTATTACAAGAGATACATTATTAATCAGAATGAAAGAAGATGATTGGGATGCGGTAATGGACACGAACCTTAAAGGTGTGTTCTTATGTACAAAGATTATCGGTAAAGCAATGATCAAGCAAAAGCATGGTCAAATCGTTAACATGACATCAGTTGTTGGTGTAATGGGTAACGCTGGTCAAGCGAATTACGCAGCTTCTAAAGCGGGTGTAATCGGCTTCACGAAATCTTCTGCAAAGGAATTTGCAGCAAGAGGGATCACTGTGAATGCTGTCGCGCCAGGATTCATCAGAACAGAAATGACAGAGGTATTATCAGAGGAAGTTAAGGAAGCATACGCAAATGCAATTCCACTGAAGAAAATGGGTGAAGTTGAAGATGTAGCCAATGCGGTAATGTTCTTCTGTTCAGACAATGCAAAGTATGTAACTGGTCAAACGTTACAAGTGTGTGGCGGTATGTTGATGTAAGATTCATCAAATGTTCACGAATTAGAGATTGTTTAATAATCGCAAAGCGATTAAAATATAAAAGTATTTAAAATTAAAGGAGAGATTTAACATGTTTGATAAAGTAAAAGAAATCATTTTAGACCAATTAGGATTAGACGAGGATACTGTAGTAAAGCCAGAAACTTCATTAATGAACGACCTTAAAGCGGATTCATTAGATGCAGTAGAAATCATCATGGCATTCGAAGACGAATTTGATATTGAAATTCCAGATTCAGATGCTGAAAACTTCAAAAACATTGGCGACATCGTTGCTTACATCGAAACAAAAGTTTAATTAGAACTTATACACTAATATGCATGTGGCTGAATCAGTCACATGCATAAAATTGTGCCACGACCGGGCACTACATAATATTTAAGATGTCTATGATTAGAGGGGTGCAAAATGAAAAAAAGAGTAGTTGTTACAGGAATCGGTGTTATCTCACCAATTGGTACAGGTAAAGAAGAATATTGGAATGCCCTAAGAGCAGGGACGTGTGGCGTTGATAAGATCACACATTTTGACGCAACAGATTTTACAACACAAATTGCTGCTGAAGTAAAAGAATTTAGTCCAGCAGATTACATGGATAAAAAAGAAGCGAAGAGAATGGATCGTTTCACACAGTTTGCAGTTGCTGCAGCTGGTTTAGCATTAAAAGATTCAGCTATTGATTTAGAAAAAATTACACCAGAGCGTTTTGGTACAATCATCGGCTCAGGTGTTGGTGGAATAGAAACGTTAGAAACGCAACACGAAAAATTATTGGCTAAAGGACCTGGTAGAGTAAGTCCCTTCCTTATTCCAATGATGATCTTAAACATGGCTTCGGGTCATGTATCTATGGCGTATAATGCAAAAGGACCAAACACAAGTGTTTGTACGGCATGTGCTTCAAGTACAAATGCCATTGGTGATGCGTTCAAGATTATCCAAAGAGGCGATGCAGACTTAATGTTTGCAGGTGGTGCGGAAGCATCAATTACGCCGCTTGGCATGGCTGGATTCTGTACGATGAAAGCGATGAGTACGAGAAATGATGATCCTAAAACAGCTAGTAGACCATTTGACACTGACAGAGATGGCTTTGTTATGGGTGAAGGCTCAGGGGTTGTGATTCTTGAGGAGTTAGAACATGCACTTGCTAGAAATGCCGTTATTTACGGTGAAGTTGTAGGGTATGGTTCAACAGCAGATGCTTACCATATTACAAGTCCGGCACCGGAAGGTGAAGGCGCAACACGTTCGATGAGAATGGCAATGGACGATGCCGGTGCAAAAGTTGAGGACATCAACTATGTCAATGCACATGGTACATCGACACCTTACAACGATAAATTTGAAACAATGGCAATCAAAAACCTTTTAGGGGATCATGCGAAGAACATCTATGTCTCTTCAACGAAGTCGATGACAGGTCACTTATTAGGAAGTTCAGGTGCTGTTGAAGCAATCGCTGTAATGCTTGCGTTAAAAGAAGGTTACATTCATGGTACGATGGGAATGCAAAACCAAGATCCAGAATTAGATCTTAACTACTTACCGAATAAAGGTATTGAAGCAGATGTTAATTATGCATTATCAAATTCATTAGGATTTGGTGGTCATAACGCAACATTGTTATTCAAAAAATACGTATAATCAGATTGGTTTTTTAATCAATTGAATAGACAACCCCCTATGAGTGCGAACAATCATGGGGGGTTGTAATTTTTTTGAAGCTGAACCCCTTGAAACGGTTGTAATTTGCTCAATAAAAGTATAAAATATATAGGAGACTAAAAATAGGGCAAGAGGGTTTTTTAAAGATATCATGAAATGATAGGTTTAAAAAGCCCTTCTTACAGAGGAGGATTTCATGATAGAAAGCAGATGTAAATTAGAGGATACAATATTTTATAGGTTTAAGAACTTGAAATTAGTAAAGGAAGCGTTAACGCACAGTTCTTATGCCAACGAGAAAAAGAGTAACAAAATTAGAAACAACGAACGTCTTGAGTTTTTAGGGGACTCGGTACTAAGTATTGTTATTAGTGATTACTTATTTAGAAATTACCCACATTTACCGGAAGGTGAGTTAACGAAGATTCGTTCAAAAATTGTTTGTGAAGCAACTTTAAGCGACTGCGCCAGAAAAATCAAGCTGGGCAACTATATGATGTTTGGTCGTGGTGAAGAGTTGACAGGTGGTCGTGAACGTACGTCGATACTTGCCGATGCTTGGGAAGCGTTAATAGCAGCGGTGTATCTAGATGCAGGTCTAGATACTGCTCGTAAGTTCATTTTGGAGCAAATGGCTCAAACGATTGAAGACTCAGTTCAAGGGAAAGTCTTTATGGACTACAAGACCCGTCTTCAAGAGGTCATTCAGGTGGAAAAAAGCAATCGTATTCGATACGAGTTGACTGGTGAAGAAGGACCAGATCATTGTAAGGTGTTTTATTCTTCAGTATTGCTGAATGATGAAGTCGTGGGTACTGGTAAAGGTAGAAGCAAGAAAGAATCTGAACAAGAAGCGGCAAAGAGAGCGTTGAGGAGTCTTGATAAAGGTGAGTAAAGGGTATTATGTTATTCCGATTTTCGTTCCACATCTAGGCTGTCCTCATGATTGTGTATTTTGTAATCAAAAGCGTATTTCAGGTGTCGTTAGTCCACTGACAAGTGATGAACTACATAAGGATATTGATACTGTTCTTTCAACGCTAGATTATGCAAATAATCCAAGGGTTGAAATCGCTTTTTTTGGTGGCAGTTTTACAGGGATTGAAGTAGCCCTTCAAGAACAATATCTTAAAATTGGACAGTCTTATATAAAAAAAGGATTGGTTCATGGATTAAGATTGTCGACAAGACCGGACTATGTCGACGAGCAGACGCTGAAACGTTTGAAAAAATATGGTGTTGATGTGATTGAACTTGGTGTACAATCCATGCATGACGATATTCTCAGTGCTTCTAACAGGGGACATGTCGTTCAAGATGTACTGAAGGCGAGTCAACTGATTAAGCAACATGGATTTGTCCTGGGGCATCAACTAATGCCGGGATTGCCCGGTGATACAGTGGAGCGCTTTAAGCAAACTGTAGACATGTCCTTGGCGTTGGCACCGGATATTATAAGGCTCTATCCAACTCTCGTGATAAAAGAGACTGACTTGGCCGATGCTTATCGTGATGAGCGTTATGTACCTATGACTTTAGATGAAGCAGTAGAGGCATGCGCATACGGTCTTGAACAAGCACTCCAAAGAAACATTCAAGTCATCAGAATAGGATTGCAAGCAACGGAAGCTGTCAGTGAAACGGGTGACGTTTTAGGTGGTCCATTTCATCCAACTTTTAGACAATTGGTTGAAGGAGAAGTTTTTATAAAAAAAATAAAGAATCATTTACAAAAGTTTTATGACTCTTGTGATGACTGTAAAGGAAAGACTCTTGAAATAACATGTCCACCCAAGCAGATATCAAGTGTAAGTGGACTGAATAAACGCAATAAAATAGCATTACAAGAAGCCTATGGCTTATTAAAGATAAAAATCGTTGGGGGCAAAGATCTTGCGCCGTATGCGATAGTTGTAGAGGTGTCTTAATGTATTTAAAACGATTGGAAATGAAAGGATTTAAATCCTTTGCTGATAAAACGGTTGTTGACTTCCGTAATGGGGTTACCTGTGTTGTAGGGCCCAATGGAAGTGGTAAAAGTAATATTACAGATGCGGTTAGATGGGTACTTGGGGAACAAAAGGTCAAAACCCTTCGTGGATCAAAGATGGAAGATGTCATCTTTAATGGAACGCGAAGAAGAAAGGCTCTTGGGTTCGCTGAGGTATCGCTGTGTTTTGACAATACGGATCAAATTTTCCCACTTGATTTTGATGAAGTGGTTGTTTCGAGAAAGCTTTTTCGTTCTGGTGAAAGTGAATATAAAGTCAATGGGTCGAACTGTAAGCTGAAAGAGGTACGTGAACTCTTTATGGATACGGGTATTGGTACAGATGGCTATTCTATTATCGGTCAGGGACGAATTGAACGTATCTTAAGTAACAATAAGGATGAACGTCGTCTTATATTTGAAGAGGCATCCGGGATTGTAAAATACAAAACGAGGAAACGCGAAGCTGAAAGAAAACTGGATAACACCGATCAAAATTTATCGCGGGTTGAAGATATAGTAGGTGAATTAAGTGGACGTGTGGAGCCGCTGCGTATCGACAGTGAAAAGGCAAAGCAATACAAGGAATTGTCAGAACAACTAAAAGATATTGAAATCAATCAGTATATCAATAGTTTTGAGAAAAACGAAAAAAAACTGACGGAAGAAACAGAGAAGAATGCTGAGTTTAAACAATCTGTCGCTTTACATGAAGAGGCACTTGCTGATTTAAAAGATGCTTATCAAGAAGAGACAGACCGTTATGAAAACAGCAATTTAAGGCTGGAGCAATTAAAAGAAGAATTCTTCGAAAAAATGAATGGGTTAAAGGCTTTAGAGGGCGAACAAAACCTTGTTGAAGAGAAGAAAAACAACCTTTTACAAAATAAAAATCGTTTAATGGACAACATTGAACAGTTTAAGATTGCGCTGGATGAAAAAAATCATGTGCTTTCGAATCTTGAAGAAGAAAAAGCAGCCTTGTTGGATCAGCAACAGACGCTGAATAATAACAAATCAACGATAGAAAATGAATTTGCATCGGTTCGTGGTGTGTTTGAGGATCGTGAAAAAGAGATTGAAGCAAAACGGTTCAATATAATCGACTTGCTCAACACCATAGAACGGTTAAAAGGGGATATAGAAAACGACAATCGCATGATTGAAAGTTTTGAATTGCGTCGAAAAGAACTGGACGATCAATTGATGCAAGTTATCACAAAAATTCAAGAAGTAAACCGTGCCTTCCACGTTCAGGAAGATGCATTGTTGGAAATAAAAGAAAAGACTGCAGCGCTTGAAGGACAAAAGGCCTCAATGGACGAAGACATCAAGACCTTGAGAATTGATGTTGAAACTATTGAAAAGGTGCTGAAAACAACGGAAAGCGATATTACTAAAAAGACAAGTGAAGTAGAAATTTTATCGTCTATGGAAGAGGCTTATGATGGTTTTGACCGTAGTGTTAAAATGGCCCTTAAAAGGTGTCAGGAAGAGCCCAAAATGGGGAAAGGCATCATTGATGTAGTTGCATCCCTTATTAAGGTGGAACAAAAATATGAAAAGGCGATTGAAATTTCTCTAGGGAAAAAACTTCAAAACATCGTTTGTGAAGAAGCGTCTGACGCCAAACGTGTCATCAATTATTTGAAGAAAGAAAAGCTTGGTCGTATTACGTTTTTACCCCTGTCGAACGTTGCTGGTCGTGGGGATGATCAAAGAAATCTACAAGCGATGGAAAGTGCAACCGGCTATTTAGGGAAAGCCAACGAGTTGATTGACTATGACCGTCGTTACGATACGATTTTCGATCATTTACTTGGTCGCATTGTTGTAGTGGATACATTTGATAATGGGGTTAATCTTCTTAAAATTCCGAAACTGAAGTATAAAGTGGTTACATTAGACGGTGAAATACTAGTGCCTGGTGGTGGTATCACTGGTGGATCCTTTAAGTCGAATATGTCTAATATTTTAAGTAGACGACGTAAAATAGAGGATTTAGAATCTGCACTGGTGGATTTAAAGACCCTTTATCACGATCAATTGAAAAGTATAGATCAAAAAAAGACAACATTACAGATCCTATCCAAAGAGTATAGCGATGTGAGCAGTCGCCTTGGCAATAACAAGATACGTATTGCTGAAAACGCTGGTCAACTGACTGCAGTTGAGACAGAACGTACCCGTGTACTTGAGGAAAAAGAAAAGATTGCTGTAGAACAGCACACAATCACAGAACAAGTGGATAGTGCCAATGAGAAAATTGAACAGAAGTTGTCGCGGATTGATGATGCGGAGAAAGCGCATCAACAGTTGACAAGTTCTCTGACTGAGGAAAGTGACTCCATGAAACATATGACTGGGGAAATTGAGCTTTTCAAAGAAAAGATTACGGCGATTCAAATTGAAATGGCTGCGCTGGACGAAAAGTTGGTTCACGCAACCAGCAATACGAATAGAGTCGTTGAAGAAAAAGCAAGTTTGTTGGAAAAAGAACGTTCAGATGCTGGTCAACTGAAGCAGGTCGAAGGGCAGGAACGTACTTTTGATGAAACCTTAAAACATTTGGTAGAGCGTATTACCGAGGAAAGCAAATTTAAGGTTGCCTATGATGAAAAGCGTAGTGCTATCGAGGAAAAAAAAGCAGCATCTGGAAAGGCTTTACAAGAAAAACAAGGTTTGATAGAAGGTCATTCCAAAGATGTCTTGATGGTGAAGGAATCCCTTCACAAAGGTGAAGTGAATATCGCCAAGTACGAAGTGGAGAAAGAAAACATCATTAAGGAAATCTGGGAGAAGTATGAGCTGTCTATTATTGAGGCGTTAAAATTCAAGTCAGACCGTCATAAAGACGATATGAAAGAAATTAGAAGTATTAGACGCCAGTTAAAAGAGATTGGAGAAGTGAATCTCGGTGCCATTAAGGAATATGAAGAAGTGAAGGAACGTTACGATTTCCTTTCCGCTCAACGTGAAGACTTGATGCAAGCTCAAAGAAGCTTAAAGAAGGTTATTCGTGAGTTGGAAAAGGTAATGAAGGAGCAGTTCATCCAAAACTTCCATGTGGTCAGAGAACACTTTGTAGAAATATTTGCTGGGTTATTCAGTGGTGGTAAAGCGGATTTAATCCTTGTGGATGAGGACAACGTCCTGGAAAGTGACGTTCAAATACTTGCACAACCACCAGGAAAAAAGCTTCAAGACTTATCACTGATGTCGGGTGGAGAAAAGGCTTTAACAGCAATTGCATTGTTATTTGCGATTCTTAAAACAAAACCTGCACCATTCTGTATTCTTGATGAGATAGAAGCGGCCCTAGATGATGTTAATGTTGTGCGTTTTGCGGATTTTCTTGATCATTTTACAAGAAAATCACAGTTCGTTGTCATTACCCATCGTAAAGGAACGATGGAGATTGCGGATGTTCTGTATGGTGTTACCATGGAAGAACATGGGGTCTCAAAAGTTGTATCGATGCAGCTAGAAGATGTTTAGGAGAGAGAGAAATGTTTAAGAAATTATTTGGACTAAAGAATAAGGAAGAAAAGAAAGTACAAGCAGAAGATAAAGAAGACCTGTTAAAAAAGGATGGCTGGGAAGATCAAGAGTTTCGTTCAGCTGAAACAGATACGCTAGAAGTGGAGGAAGTGGATGATCCGTTTAATCAGCTGGTGCCACCGACTGCAACTTTGCACGAGGAAGAGTCTATCGTTACAGCAAGCGAAGAAGAGGCCGTAACTGAAGAAACTGTAATTGAAGAAGAAACTGCTCAAATACCTGTTGCTGAAGAGGTGGCTGAGGAACCTATCGAGACAATTGATGAAGAGGTTGTTGAAGTACCTGTAGAGGATGCAGAAGAAGAACCAAAGAAAAAAGGCTTTTTCGGCAAATTAATGGATGGATTAAACAAGACAAGAAAAGGCATTACGGATGTAATGGATGACTTGTTCAGTAACTATGGTGAGATTGATGAGGATCTGTTTGAGGAATTGGAAGAAATTCTGATTATGGCGGATGTCGGCATGGATACGACGATGAAAATTATCGATGCGCTTAGAGATGAGTTAAAAGCACGTAAGATTAAAGAAGCAAGCCTTATTAAAGAAGTATTAGGTGATGTACTGATGAAATTCATGGAAAACGAAGAGGCGTCTCACTTAAATGTAGACAACCCACCTTCGGTTGTATTTGTTATTGGTGTCAACGGTGCCGGCAAGACAACTTCTATAGGAAAACTAGCCAATCGCTTAAAATCTGAAAACAAAACAGTTCTTTTGGCAGCTGCAGATACTTTTAGAGCGGCGGCAATCGATCAGCTTAAAGTATGGGGTGACCGCACGAATACAGAGGTTATCGCTCAACAGGAAGGTTCAGATGCAGCCTCAGTTGTGTTTGATGCGATTCAGGCAGCTAAGTCTCGTAACACGGATGTTCTTATTGTCGATACAGCAGGACGTCTTCATAATAAAAAGAACTTAATGAATGAACTCGCTAAGATTTTCAAGATAGTAAGTAGAGAGTACCCTGAGGCAGAGAAGGAAGTGCTACTTGTTTTAGATGCGACAACTGGGCAAAATGCCGTTCAACAAGCAAAGTTGTTTAAAGAAGCTGCGGATATTACAGGTCTTGTATTAACAAAGTTAGATGGAACGGCAAAAGGTGGTGCAGTTTTAGCCATTAAAAACGAAGTTGGCATCCCTGTAAAATTAGTGGGTGTTGGTGAAGGAATCAATGATTTAGAGCATTTTGAGCCGGAAAGTTTCGTAAAAGCGTTATTAGAATTGAAATAAGTGTCATAATACAAAAATAAGTATTGACAACAAGGGTCGGCTAGTATAGAATACTCCTGTAAAGTAAAAAACCTTTACAGAAGGTGACGTATGATTGAGAAGAAGATAAAGCTTGGAAATCTATTTGATTTCTATGGTGAATTATTAACAGATAAACAAAAAGATATTGTTGAGTTGTTTTGTCTACAGGATTTTACATTCGGTGAAATATCCGAAGAATTGTCTGTAAGTAGACAAGCGGTCTTTGACACTATGAAAAGAGTAGAAGTGATTCTGGATAATTACGAAGCAAAACTAGGACTCTTTGAAAAGTTTAATCAAAACAAAACATATGTGAAAGCTTTACTAGCTGAGGTAGAAACTTTGAGAACGTATGATGTCATCAAAGAAGATCCGGTTGTTGAAAAAGCCGTAGATGAAATCTTTGTATTGGCACAGAAAGTCTTAGAGTAAATAGACCGTCAGGAGGAATGAGAGTGGTTTTTGAAAGTTTATCTGATAAACTGCAAAATGCTTTTTCAAAGCTAAAGAGTAAAGGCAAACTGACTGAAGCAGACATTAAAGCAGCGATGCGTGAAGTAAAGCTGGCGTTACTAGAAGCGGATGTTAACTATAAAATTGTAAAAGACTTTGTGAAGACAGTGTCGGCTAGAGCTGTTGGCGAAGAAGTTATGGGTAGCTTAACACCTGGTCAGCAAGTGATCAAAATCGTTAATGAGGAATTAACGGCGTTGATGGGGTCTACACAAAGTAAGATTAGTTTTTCTGCAAATCCAACAGTTATTATGATGGTTGGTCTTCAAGGGGCAGGTAAGACGACAACAAGTGGTAAACTTGGTGGTCTGCTAAAAAAGAATGGTAAACGTCCATTGCTTGTTGCTTGTGATATATACAGACCGGCAGCGATTAAACAGTTACACGTTGTTGGCGATAGTTTAGAAGTGCCAGTGTTCTCGATGGGGGATAAAACAAGCCCTGTTGATATTGCAAAAGCGGCAATAGAACATGCAAAGAAACACAGCAATGATGTTGTGATTCTGGATACAGCAGGTCGTCTTCATATTGACGAAACATTGATGCAAGAGCTACAAGATGTTAAGAAGGTTGCAAAACCTCATGAAATATTATTGGTTATTGACTCGATGACTGGTCAAGATGCTGTAACGGTAGCTGAATCTTTTAACGGACAATTAGGTGTTGACGGATTGGTACTGACAAAACTGGATGGTGATACACGTGGTGGTGCTGCGTTATCAGTTAAAGCAGTTACAGGCAAACCTATTAAATATGCTGGTGTTGGTGAAAAACTGACAGATCTTGAAGAATTCTATCCTGATAGGATGGCTTCTAGAATCCTTGGTATGGGTGATGTCCTTTCGTTAATAGAAAGAGCACAAGATGCCTTTGATGAAGAAAAGGCAAAAAAATTAGAACAAAAGATTAAAAACTCTGAGTTAGACCTTGAAGATTTCTTGGAACAAATGCAACAAATCAAGAATATGGGGCCTATCGGTGATTTACTTGGTATGATGCCAGGGATGAACAGCAAGGCACTTAAAGATGTTCAAGTAGATGACAAAGAGATGGCAAGAGTGGAAGCGATTATTCAATCGATGACACGTGCTGAAAGACGCCAACCGAGTCTTATAAATGCCAGTCGTAAGAAAAGAATTGCTGCAGGTAGTGGTAATGACGTTGCGGCGGTTAATAGATTGCTTAAGCAGTTTGAGCAGACAAAGAAGATGATGAAACAACTTGGTGGTATGGAAAAGAAGATGAAGCGCGGCGGTTTCGGCGGCATGGGTGGATTCAAAATGCCTTTCTAAAAGGCATGTGAGTAAATTAAATAAGCATTTCGCTTTATTTATATAATAGTAGATTACAAGGAGGTGGATTTAAAGATGGCAGTTAAAATTAGATTAAGAAGAATGGGTTCTCATAAAAGACCTTTCTATAGAGTAGTTGTTGCAGATTCTCGTTCTCCAAGAGACGGTAGATGCATCGAAGAAATCGGTTACTACAACCCAATTTCAGAGCCAGTTCAAGTTAAAATTGACGATGAAAAGGCTGTGAAGTGGTTAAACGACGGCGCTCAACCAACTGATACTGTAAGAGATTTATTCAAGAAGCATGGTATCTACGAAAAGCAAGGTAAGTAGTCGATCGGAGGTAGTTAATTATGGGTGAACTGGTTAGAGTAATTGCACAAGCTCTAGTAGATAATCCTGAAGCTGTTGAAGTAAAAGAAGTTGAAGGTTCACAGTCGGTTATTATTGAACTGAAAGTGTCAGCTGAGGACATGGGTAAAGTAATTGGCAAGCAAGGTAGAATTGCCAAAGCTTTAAGAACTGTTGTCAAAGCTGCAGCTACGAAAGAAAACAAACGAGTAGTAGTTGAAATAATTCAATAAATAATTTAGTCCATGAGTGTAGTGCTCATGGACTATTTTGATTGCCGTGCAAGTGGCATTCTTGCATTAAGAGGACATCCGCCCTCGATGATCGGTGTTGCTTAAAAGCTGTGCAAGTGGTATAGAGTCGTTTTAACTACTATAAAAGAGTCTATGTAATAGGTGTTTTTGTAGTAGTTGAAGCAGTAGAGAAAATGATATAAGTAGGGAGCGTTATGAAAGAGAAAATTAAAGTAGGAAAAATAACAAATGCCCATGGTCTTCGGGGGGATATGCGTGTGTATCCTTATACTGACAAAGAGAATTTCGAGGAGTATACGGCGTTAATGATTGAGGGAAACGATGAGACGAAGAAGGTTACAAAAGTCCGTTATAATAAAAATATGGTTTTGCTTAAGTTGAATGGCATAGACCATATCAATGATGTAGAGGCTTTAAAAAACAAAGAATTATTTGTTTATAAAGAGGATTTAAAGCCCCTTGAGGATGATGAGTTTTATATTGCCGATATCATCGGCTGTTCCGTTGAAGATGCCTCGGGTGAAAAACTAGGCATGGTTAATGATTACTTAACCCATACCAGTCAAGCTGTTTTTGTTGTAAAGGGTATTGATGGCAAGGAATTCCTAGTGCCTCATGTAGATGCTTTTGTGGTTTCAATTAGCATTGAAAACAAACGTGTTGTGATGCAATTGATCGAAGGGTTGATAGAATAATGAAATTTTCTGTGTTGACATTATTTCCTGAAATGTTCGATGATTTTTTTTCCACGAGCATTATTGGGAGAGCGATTAACAAAGGTGTCATTAAGTGTCGGGCTACGAATATCAGGGATTATGCGTTTAACAAGCATAAAAGTGTTGATGATTATCCCTATGGTGGCGGATCTGGAATGGTTATGCAAGTAGAACCCTTAAAAAAAGCCCTTGAGGCCATTGATGACCATAAAGAGGCCAAGATCATATACCTGACGCCAAAAGGCAAGACGCTGAATCAACAAATGATGCGTGACTTTGCCCAGTCAGAGCATTTAATTATGATTTGTGGCCATTACGAGGGGATTGATCAACGTTTTATCGATCAGTACGTAACAGATGAAGTGTCCATTGGTGATTTTGTGCTCACAGGTGGCGAATTACCGGCCATGGTGCTTATAGATGGTGTGTCTCGAATGATTGGCGGTGTACTGTCTTCGAATGTATCCTTCGAAGATGAAAGTCATTTTAATCACTTGCTGGAATACCCGCATTATACGCGTCCGGCGGAGATTGACGAGATGGCGGTACCACCGATACTATTATCGGGAAATCATAAGAAAATCGAAGAATGGCGTTTTGAAGAATCGGTTAAACTGACGGCTGAGAGACGACCGGATTTATTAAAGGCATTTTTAGAGGACCCTTCAATTGAAGGCGCTCTTAAAAATAAAGCAAAAAAAATACTAAAAACCATTGAAAAGTAAAATTACCTATGGTATACTTTTTAAGGTTATATAAGGGACGGTCCTCTGATTAGAACAGTCACGAACGTCTAGGAGGAAGGGAGGCACACACTATGTTAAATCAAAACATCATTAAAGCAATTGAAGCTGAGCAGTTAAAAAGCGATGTACCTCAGTTTAACGTTGGTGACACAGTAAAAGTTCACTTAAAGGTAACAGAAGGAAAGAGAGAAAGAATTCAGATTTTCGAAGGTTACGTAATGAAGAGACAAGGTGGCGGAGTTGGCGAGACTTTCACTGTAAGAAAGATTTCTTACGGCGTTGGTGTTGAAAAGACGTTACCATTACATTCACCAAAGATCGATAAACTAGAAGTAACAAGAAGAGGTAAAGTAAGAAGAGCTAAGCTAAACTATCTTAGAGATAGAGTTGGTAAAGCAGCTAAGGTTAAAGAAAGACTTAGATAATTCTTTTAAGACAGGTATTTATACCTGTCTTTTGCTTATGTGAGATATCCGTGATAAGCAAGAATGGTAACAAAATAAAGAGAAGCCAATCAACGAAAATACGTTGTCGTTGATTGGCTTCTCTTTATTTTGTTATTAGGCTCGCAGCGCGAGTCGATGCATGCAGAGCATGCATGGCTATTCTCACCATCATAAGAGACAGGAACTTAAAACATGCAAGACGTGCAGGGCAACGTGAATGTAGTCAACATTGCACGCTTCTCTCCAGTGTGACGAGGTGAGTGGGGCCTTTATGTATATTGGGGGACGTAACAAACGATTGGCGGTCAATTTAGGGATTTTAACTATATATAACTGGGTAGAAATACTGTATAATACACAATAAGATGAACCAAGAGAGGATACTTAATATGAAATATAAATTGCTGCCCAGAATACTCTTGTTTTTTGTAGTGGTCATATTCTTCGGTGTTTCCCTAGAATTGATAGGTATTAATTATATAGTACGAGATACTAAAGAGTCTATTGAAGGCGTATATGCAGAGACTCAAAAAGGTATCATTGACAATGTCTTTAATCGTGAAATTGAATCTATAGAGCTTCTAATCGCTGATTATGCAGTATGGGATGATATGTACAGTGGTTTAGAGAAAGAAGACTACGCATGGGCATTTGATAACGCCACAGGATTTTTGATGGAAGAGGATGCTTATAACATTGATGTTATCTATGTTAATAGTACAGTTAGCGATTTTTTCGAGTTCTATGGTCCGAGTGAATTGAAAAACAGCATTGAGCAGAGTGGTTTTTATAAAGAGTTAATGAAAAGTAATCGCAAGATTGTCGACGTCATTTCTGTGGATGATGAACCGTATTTGCTTGCAGGCAGCCCGATAACAACCACCGACTTTAAAAAAATGAACGGTTATTACATTATGGGGAGAAAGCTGACAGACGTTTATGTTGATAGTCGTCTTAGTGGTTATTTGCCTGATGACGAATACTTAGGCGTTAATATCAAGCGTGTTGACAGTGTAAAAAATAATGGGTGGGGTCAAATAGAAATACCTTATGCGCTGTATGATAAGGAAGGTCGCTTAATCAAGACCTATACTTTTTTCTTTAATATGGATAGGTACCACAACAGCTATGACCTATTGTTTAAACAAACGATGGCTGTGACATTGATTGTCGCAATGCTTGTGCTGGTTGGGATACTGCGTGTCTTTCATAAAGTACATAAAATTGTCCGTATAACGATAGAGAAGGTCGATCGGGTAGCCAAAGGTGACTATGACTATCAAATCGCTTTGTCCAACAACTATGAACTAAATGAAGTGATTACTCATGTTAACAATATGGGCACTCAAATCAACGAGAAAATCAATAATATTCAGGAGAATCATTTTGAAACTTTAGGTGTTCTGATCAATGCCATTGAGGAAAAAGATTCTTATACAAGGGGGCACTCGGAAAGAGTAAAAGATATTTCGGTGTTACTTGGAAATGAATTAGAAGGTGTACGGTTGGACTTGCTAGAAGAAACGGCTTTACTTCATGATATTGGGAAAATTGGTATTCCTGAAAGTATACTGAATAAACCTGGAAAGTTGACGAATGATGAATTTGACATCATTAGAATGCACCCTGAAAAAGGGGAACGTATTTTGTTGTCGTCATCGCGCCTGCAAAATGTTGCGAGAGTTGTAAGACAACATCATGAACGTTTCGATGGAAGGGGCTATCCTGATGGCCTATATGCTGATGAAATTGAGATTGAAGCGCGAATCATTGCAGTTGCCGATGCATTTGACGCGATGACATCCAAACGGTCTTATAGAAAAGAAATGAGTTTTGAAAAGGGATTACAAATCCTTATAGAGAATAGTGGAACACAATTTGATCCGCTTGTTGTTGAGGTTTTTGTTGCGAATCAGGAGTCTGTAAGAATTGTGGAAGGATAGCCACAATAGAAAAGAAATTTGAGAAATAAAACAGTGTGGAAAAAGAAAAAACTCCATACTGTTTTTAATTTGAAAATTCCTGTATGTTTCTCTGTTTGTCTAGGGTATAATGATTATGAGAAACTATGTTGAAAAGAGAATGTTATGTGTTCTCTTATGAATAGATTGTGGAGGTAAGATATGAATATTAACTGGTATCCAGGACATATGAAAAAAACGAAAGAGATGATTAAAGAAAATCTTAAGCTCGTTGATATAGTTGTGGAACTTTTGGATGCAAGAATTCCAATTAGCAGTAAGAATCATCATTTGGATGAAATACTAGGGGACAAAAAAAGAATTGTTGTACTTAACAAGTACGACTTGGCAGATCCTGATGTACTTGATGAATGGAGCGAGTACTATCGTGTCAAAGGCATGGTATCGATTTTTCTTAATTCATTAAATGGCGATGGTGTGAATCGTCTGTTGCATGAAATTAAGCTGATGACTCAGGAACAAACACAAAAGATGATAAAACAAGGCCGTGTGCCTAGACCGATTCGTGTGATGATTGTTGGGATTCCTAATGTTGGGAAATCATCTCTTATCAACAAATTGGCGGGTAAAAAATCGGCTACGACAGGTAATAGACCTGGCGTTACCAAAGGTAAGCAGTGGATTCGCCTTAATAAAGGCTTGGAACTGTTTGATACACCGGGTATTTTATGGCCGAAAATTGATGATGAACATGTTGGATTGAACCTGGCATTTACAGGGGCGATAAAAGACGAAATTATGGATATGGATGATATCGCTTATTACTTTATCAAGCGTATGGTCGGTACTTATCCGAATCACTTAAAAGTACGTTATGGACTTGATGATATCGATAAAGAGACGATTGAGGTCATGGATGATATTGCCCGTAACAGAGGGTGTATCAAAAAAGGGAATACGATTGATTATGAAAAGGTTTCACGACTGATATTAGATGAATTTAGGCGAGGTAAAATTGGTCAGATTAGTTTGGAATCACCAAGAGATACTGTGATAGTTGAAGTGGAAGATGAGGCATACGATGACCGATACGAAGAATACGAAGCCGATTAAATCGATAAAAGAACATGTGGCGTCGTTGACATTAGATGAAAAAATACTTTATAAAGAGACGTTACTTGAAGATACGCGTAAAGCTGTTATGCAAATTGTGGTGCGTATTGAAAAAGAAGAAAAGGCTAGACATGCTGAGTTTATAAGAACAGAGCAGATGTATGAAATGGAAGCGCCTTACAGAACGGTGAAAATTGTAGCGGGCATTGATGAGGTCGGTAGAGGACCTCTTGCTGGTCCTGTTGTTGCAGCTTGCGTCGTTTTGCCAGAGGAACAGATTTTGCTATTAAATGATTCTAAAAAAATTAAGGAACCAACCCGTGAAGCTTTATATAACGAAATAATGTCCAAAGCTATCGCTGTTGGTATCGGTGTCGTTGACAACCTACGTATTGATGAAATCAATATACTCAACGCCACAAAAGAAGCGATGACAATTGCCATAGAAGAGGCAAATATAAAGATAGAACATTTATTTATAGATGCCGTAGAACTGACGCACGTGGCGATTCCCCAAACAAGTGTTATAAAAGGGGATGAAAAAGTGGCTTCCATAGCAGCAGCCTCTATTATTGCAAAAGTAACAAGAGATAGAATGATGGTGGCTTATGATTCGACTTACCCTGGGTATGATTTTGCTGGAAACAAAGGTTACGGTACCCAGAAACACTATTTGGGACTGGATACTTATGGGGTCACACCAATTCATCGACAGAGTTTTTTAAAAAAATACCATAACCAATAAAGGGTGAGGGATATGAAAATCTTTAATTTACCAAATCTTATCAATATTCACAAGTTGAAAAATAATTCATCGAGCAATAAAGGTGATGCTTTAAAAACAGGCGATATTGTAGAAGGTAAAATTTTGGAAGTAAAAGTTCAAACGTTGACACTGCTTTTAAACAGTGGAAAAATGTTGACTCTCCAGGATATGAGCGGTCGGCAACATCAGTTGGGGGATGCATTGACGATGGAACTTGTCAAAGAGGGAGATGTTTTGATGGGTGATGTCATCGAGGCGCCTTCTGAGCAATTGGCTAAAGAGGATTTGAGTGAGAGTGCTTTAAAACAAATTGGGCTCAAGCCCACAGAAGAATTGAAGACTGTCGCAAAATTACTCCGCTTGAGTGGTTTGGCAGTGACAAAAGAAAATGTGGATGCATTGACTGAAGCAAAGAAATATGTGTCTCGGCTGTCGGATTTGACGAAAAGCAACTTAATTGACGCCAGTCGTTTGCCGATTGATAAAAATATTAAGTCGATTTTAGTGGATCATTTGAATAAATCAGAGCAACTTTATGTACCGACTGAATCGAAGAATGTAGAGACAGTCAAGGAACTCATTTCAGCCGAAATTCATTTAACGAAAGAAGAGGGTGTGCCGCAGACAGATGCTAAGGTTTCTGTCGAAGGCGAACAAGCCAACAGCGAAAAGATTAATCAAAATCCATTTAGCAAAGACTCTGCAAATGCCTATTTATCTAATAAATTGGACAAGGTGGCGTATAAATCACTTGTATTCAACCTAAAAAATAATGTTGAAAACACAGTAAAAAATCTTGTGCTACTGGATAAAGTTATATTGGGTAGTGATAGTGTCACAAAGCAACTGGATCGGTTTGGTAAAAATGTTCAGTACATTTTTGAAAAGAGTAATGTGACTGAATCGAGCCATCCACGGTTGATTCAATTGTTGAATGAATTTGAGGAAATATCATTAAGAGATTTTGAGAAATTCGAGAAAACGTCCGAGCGTTTGATCGAGGGATTAAAGTCTGAACCTTCGATGACGGCAATTGACAAAGAAGTTTTAAGTGCGCAGGTATCAACAATCAAAAGTTCGCTGTCCTATTTAAATGATATGAGCCAAAATCTTGTTTTTGTACAAATGCCAGTAAAGTTGAATGAACAGACACATAACATGGATCTATATATTAAAAAGAATCCGAAAAAGCGGGAGATAGATCCGAACAATTGCAGTATCTTTCTTTCTCTTGACACGGACCACTGCGAGACGGTTAAAAGCCTCCTTGAGTTAAACCGTGATAAGGCGAGCATTACATTTAAGTTGGATAACGAGGATATGGTCACTTACTTCGCTGAACATTTGGAAGAATTGGAAGCTGTCCTCAAGGCTAAGGGCTATTTGAATTTGGCACTTAATGCCATAGAATACCAAAAAGGTGAACAATCGGTTCTTGAGGATACCGAGGAACATTCGAAACACGTGATCGATGTAAAATTGTAAAGCGGGTGAGACAATGGCAAAGGGTAAAGATCGTATTGCAACGGCACTGAAGTATAATCCAGATGAGCAAATTGCGCCTAAGGTAATTGCCAAGGGCATGGGATATGTCGCAGAGGCTATAATGACAAAGGGTCAGGAAAACGAAATACCTGTTTATCAAGATGAGCGCCTCTCACAGCAATTGTACAATTTATCTGTAGGTGAGGAAATCCCAGAGGAATTGTATGAACTTGTAGCTGAAGTCCTTATTTTCATCGCCAAACTAGATGCTCAAAAGGGGAAGTAGTATGAGTCGAACGCTAGGGGATAAAGGTGAGATGGTTGCTTTGAACTATTTAACGAGCATAGGGCATCAACTGGTTGAGATGAATTATAACTGTAGGTTTGGAGAGGTGGATGTCATAACGGTCAAAGGTGACGTGTATCACTTCACTGAGGTTAAAACTGTATATCATACAGGTTATCACCCACTGGAGCAGATTACACCAACAAAAATCAGGAAGCTCACTAAAACAATTGAACACTATATGAAGGTAAGGGGAATCAACGAGATTTTTTATTCGCTTGATGCGATTGGTATAGCGCTTTCAGAAAAAAGGAAAGCGCACATTTATCACGAAGAAAATATTACACTTTAGCATTTGGTTTGCTATAATATCATGGAGAGGTGATTGTCATTTATAAATATGCTAGTAAGGAAATTCGTAAACAATATCTGTTTAGTGCAACATTAATGATTGCAGTATTATTGGTGGGTAATTATCTACTTGGTGGCGTTGCTGCCGCTATTGCAATTATGTTTGTACGAGACGCACTTAGACTGCAAAAGGAATCGGTAGAAATTGCTGAGGATGGACTTAGAATCTATCATAAGGACAAAATGGTTAAAGAGTTGTTATGGATCGATATGGAGTACATTGTAGTCAAAGGAAAGAAATGGCTTGTGATGTCTGATGGTGAGAGAAAGATCACACTGACAGATCAGTTGGAAGAGTTGCACGTAATCGCAAAGCAGATCATTGATTTCAACAGAACGAATAAAAAATTGTTTGTAGATCCTACGATGAACGACGTATTTCACGTAGGCGTTAAGTTAAATGGGGAAAACCACATAATCAAATAAGAAAACTTAGAATGCATCCCAAATGTTAATGTGTATTAACATTTGGGATGCATTTTTTCGTTGTTTGAGCGTACGCTTAATGGGAAAAATCATCTATCAAAACAATATTTACATTTATTTACAAAAATGATAACATTTCCATGAGGTGAGAAAATGTACACAAAAATTAGATGTGCCATATTAAATGGATTTGAAGGACAATTAATCGATATTGAGAGTGCGATGACAGCTGGATTGCCTTCTTTTATAATTATTGGCTTGCCCGATGCCATTGTAAAAGAATCCACTGAGCGTATACGAGCTGCGCTAAAATACTACAAGATAACATTACCACCAAGACGGATAATTATTAATTTATCACCAGCTGGTATAAGGAAAAGTGGTGCTCATTTGGACTTGGGGATTGTCATGACGCTATTGAAGTTGTTAAACGTTGTAAAATTCCAGTCAGGAGGCGACTATTCGTTTTTAGGTGAGTTAACACTGGAAGGAAAGATATTGCCGCTTAATGGCGTTTTGGTTCTATTAGAAACATTGAAAAAAGCCGGTGTCAAAAAGGTCATTCTTCCGGCTGGCAATTTTGAAGAGGGATCTTATGTAGAGGGAATAGAGCTGGTTCCAGTCGCTGCGCTGGAAGATGTGATTCGATATATTAATGATGGACGTGTTCCAGCAAGTCCACTAAAGCAATATGAAGAGGACAAACCTGTATCAGAACCGAGTGTCAATTATTGTGAAATAAAAGGCCAGGAAAGTGCGAAAAGGGCTGTGGCAATTGCACTGTCGGGGTGTCATAATCTTTTGTTGATTGGACCACCTGGCACGGGTAAAACCTTGTTGCTTAAAAATACCCCCTCTTTGCTGCCAACGTTGTCATTTGAGGAAAGCATGGAAGTTGCAAAAGTTTATGGTGCAAGCGGAAGAGATGGTCTTTATTATATAAAGAAGAAACGACCGCCATTTCGTGCACCTCATCACTCAATCGGCCGCGCGGCATTAGTTGGAGGTGGTAGGAGACCTCAACCTGGAGAAATTGCTTTGGCAAATAAAGGCGTCTTGTTCTTGGATGAACTAAGTGAATTCAAAGGTGAATTCCTGGAGTTGTTGAGGGAGCCGCTTGAAAATAAAGAAATGGTTATTTCAAGACTGGGTCATAGAGTCGTTTATCCAACGGATTTCATATTGCTGGCTGCTATGAATCCGTGTAAATGTGGTTATTATGGCAGTGAAATGAAGACGTGCACATGTACACCGAGTGCTGTAAGACGCTCCTTGTCAAAACTGTCAAAGCCGCTATTGGACCGTATTGATATGATTGTGTGGGTCAATGATGTAGCCATAGAAGTTTTACATAATGATCATAGCAATGGATCGTTGGGAACTGAGGAACTGAAAGAACTGATTAGGGATGGACGTCAGCGCATTGAATCGGTCGCGGCTTGTAAAAATGAAATTAAATTTGAAGCTGAAAGCGAAAGAGTAATGCAACAAGGTTACAAGACGTTAGACCTGTCACCACGCACGTATCAAAAGGTCATTGCTATCAGTAGGACCATCGCAATGATGGATGGCTGTGCCACGGTGAAAAGTCATCACGTGCTTGAAGCATTGCAGTACAGAAAAGTTGAAAAGCTGTTTCGAGGTGTCTAATGTATAGAAAAGAGATCATGGCACTTTTAAGTATCAAAGGATTGGGGACTCAGACACTTCATAAATTACTTGAGTCCTTTGGCTCATTAGAGAAGCTTGTCGACATAGTAGAGCAAGATCGTTTATCCGAGGAAACGGGCTTGAAGAAACTTAAAGATGCATCACAAGCGTATCATCAGTTTGACTATGAATTCTACAAAAAAGCATTAGAAAAAGAACGCGTTCAAACAATAAGTTTTTATGAGAAGGATTACCCAGAAGCATTAAAAGACATACAACATTTTCCTTTGTTGTTACATTATAAAGGCGCTATTTCAACGTTGAACGAGTTGCCTATGGGAGTTGCGGTTGTCGGTTCTCGTAAAATATCAGCATATGGGCGTAGAGTGGCATTTGATTTGGGTCGATTTTTAGGACGTAGTTCTTTGCCCGTTGTGAGTGGCTTAGCTTATGGTGTAGATCACGAAGTTCATCAAGGTGTTGTAAAGTCTGATGGATTCCCTATCGCTGTTGTTGCAAATGGCTTGGAGACGATTTATCCTTCATCACATCAAGTGTTGGCAAAGACTATTGAGGATTCAGGTGTTTTATTGACAGAAGAATTTTTATACAGCCGGGTTGCGCCATTTAAATTTCCTATCAGGAATCGTTTAATCAGTGGAGTGTCGAGAGTTGTTGTCGTCGTTGAGGCTGAATTAAGAAGTGGCTCGTTGATAACAGCTCAACACGCCCTCGAACAAGGAAAAACTGTCTACGCGGTGCCAGGATCCATATATAGTTCGACTTCAAAAGGAACCAACAAACTGATTGCTGACGGTGCAATTCCGCTAACGGATTTTGAACAGATTTTCGATGAATACAATGAAATTTTAACAGAGTGTAATACTTATAAAGAAGAAACAGAACTTGACGAGCGTTCGAAAAAGATTATTGAACAACTCAAAGAAGCCGATGGGTTAAGTGTGGAGGCTTTATCGGTGATGCTCGGTCTTTCTGTAAGCGATTTGATGGTTACGATGATGGAATTAGAGATAAATGGTCATATTAGATGCCTAAACGGAAATAAATACACAATATTGTAAAAAAGGATTGATTTTTTTTATTATTGATTTATAATACTAAATTGGGCGTCCATTTAAAACGTACAACTCAGAAAGCTATTTTCTGAGTTTTTACTTTGTTTGCCTTTGGTTATTTTAAAAAAAAGATTGACAAGTGTGACAATTTGTATTAAAACTATATTTGTTAGAAAAAAACGAATTGTTAGACAATTTTAAATTATTTGAAAATTATCGATGTAAAATTGTACAGATAGACATAAATATTATTACGGAGGGATTATATGGCAAAATATTTGGTGATTGTAGAATCTCCTGCCAAAGCAAAAACGATAGAGAAGTTTTTAGGGAAGAATTATACCGTAGTTGCTTCTGTTGGGCATGTACGAGACTTACCAAAGAGCAAGATGGGTATTGAAATAGAAGATGACTTCGAACCGAAATACATTACAATTCGAGGTAAAGGTGACGTTATAAAGGGACTTAGAAAAGAAGCGAAAAAAGCGGATAAGATATTCCTTGCAACCGACCCCGATAGAGAAGGTGAAGCAATTGCTTGGCATTTAGCATTTTTGTTAAATATTGCAGAAGGCGAAAAATGTCGTGTTACGTTCCATGAAATTACTAAAACCGCTATTAAAGAAGCAATCAAACATCCTGTAGAAATAGATCAGAATTTAGTTGATGCGCAACAGGCTCGTCGTGTGCTCGACAGACTTGTAGGCTATAGCATCAGTCCGATTTTATGGGCTAAGATTCGTCGCGGACTTAGTGCTGGTAGAGTGCAGTCTGTTGCGACAAAGATGATTTGCGACAAAGAAGAGGAAATCGATGCATTTATTCCTGAGGAGTATTGGGAAGTCGATGCCACGCTTCATAAAGAAGGCAAGAAAAGAGATAAATTCGATGCCAAATTGACTGCTAAGGAAGGGAAAAAATTAAAAGTCACTTCCAAAGAAGAAGCAGATGCAGTGCTTGCGGCAGTGGAAAACCTACCTTATGAAATTATGTCTGTTGTTCATAAAGAAAAACTGCGTCAACCTTATTTATGTTTTACCACAAGTAGTTTACAACAGGAAGCAGCTAACAAATTAGGATTTTCTACTAAGAAAACAATGATGGTTGCTCAGCAGCTATACGAAGGGATCTCAATCAGACGTCAAGGAACTGTGGGTCTGATCACATACATGAGAACTGACTCGACAAGAATCTCAGAAGAGGCAAAAGAAAGTTTGACTGATTATATTACAGAGTCTATTGGAAAAGAGTATTTAGCTGATACCTTTAAGACGGCTAAAAAAGGTAAGTCGGCCCAAGATGCCCATGAGGCAATTAGACCGACATCTGTCTTAAGAGCACCAGCAGAGATAGAACCTTCATTGACGAAGGACCAGTTCAAGTTATACAAGTTGATTTGGGAGCGTTTCGTTGCACATGGCATGAAACCTGCACGATTTGACGCATTAACAATCACGACGAAGTGTGGGGCATATGAATTTAGGTCGTCAGGAAGCAAATTAGCATTTGATGGATTCTTAAAAGTTTATACATTTGCGAAGATTAAAGACAAGATGTTACCAGATCTTGTTGAAGGCGAAATTGTTGCACTTACAAAGATTGAACCTTCACAACACTTCACACAACCACCATCGCGTTATACCGAAGCTTCTTTGGTAAAAGAGATGGAGGAAAAGGGTATAGGGCGTCCAAGTACTTATGCACCTACAATTACAACGATTATTAGCCGTGGTTATGTTGAGAGAAGCAAAAAAATGCTTTATCCGACAGAGTTAGGGTTCTTAATAAATGATATTATGAAAAATTATTTCAAGGAAATCGTCAATGTAGACTTTACAGCAAACATGGAAATGGAATTTGATAAAGTTGAAGCAGATGATTTACCTTGGAAAAACGTCATTAGAGATTTTTATAGTCCTTTTGATCAGTTAATTGAACATGCAAACAACGAAATTGAAAAAATTGATTTAACGGAAAAAACCGATATCCCATGTGAAAAATGTGGTGAATTCATGAATATTAAGCATGGCCGTTTTGGAAAGTTCCTGGCTTGTTCGAACTATCCAGAGTGTGATTTCACAAAAGCAATTTTAACAACCATTGGCGTTAAGTGTCCGGTGTGTAAAGACGGTGATGTTGTTGAGCGTAAGACGAAGAAGTATAAATCGTTTTATGGCTGCAGCACATTTCCAGAATGTAATTTCGTCAATTGGAATAAACCGACAGGGAATGATTGCCCAGACTGTGGCAGTTACCTTGTTGAGCAAAAGACCAGAGCAAAACATGTAATTAAGTGTTCAAATAAAGAGTGTAAATACCAACAAGAAGTTGAATAGCGGAGGAAAGAATGTCAAAGTTACTATTACAAAAAACGAGAAAATTAAATAAAATATTACAACAACCTGGTGATAAACCAGCATCTTTCACACAATTATGTGAAAGTTTAAAAGAAGTATTGGAATCGAATGTTTATGTTTCAAGTAAAAAAGGTAAAGTATTAGGATTTAGTCTGTCAGATCATGCCGATAGCAACTTGGAAACAAATGAAGAAACAGGCGAATTGGTATTCCCAAAGGAATATAACAATGAATTACTGAAGATTGTTGATACGGCACAGAATTTGACTCAAGAAGATATTTTAAGAGTGTTCAGAAACGATATCGACAGTTATTCGAAGTTTGTAACTATTGTGCCAATCAACGGAAATGGACAACGTCTTGGAACATTAATCGTTGCTAGACATGAATCGGAGTACCGTGATGAAGATCTTATTTTAGCAGAGTACGCTGCAACAGTAGTTGGTATGGAAATCATCAGAGCTAAAAGTGCTGAGTTTGCAGAAGAAGCTAGAAAAAAGACGATTGTTCAAATGGCGATTGGTACACTTTCGTTCTCTGAGCTTGAAGCAATTGAGCATATTTTCAATGAATTAGATGGTAATGAAGGTCTGCTTGTAGCAAGTAAAATTGCTGATAGAGTTGGCATTACAAGATCTGTAATTGTTAACGCATTAAGAAAGTTCGAAAGTGCTGGTGTTATCGAATCAAGATCTCTTGGAATGAAGGGTACTTACATCAGAATATTAAACGAACGTCTTTTAGAAGAACTGAAAATTGTAAAGAAATAAGAACATTGTTTATAACGATAATAGCCATGTACGCATCAGCGTACATGGCTATTTTAGTTTTACTATGGCTACTGTTTCCAATTTATTGTAGCAAGGATAAAAAAATAGCTAAAATTACCCCAATATGTAGTAGGTTAGCCTTAAAATACGAACGTTTTGTGATATAATGTAAAAAAGTATGGAAAATTAGAAAAAGCACTAACGTGAACGGTCGTTCGTGCCGATATATTAGGTGTTAGGAGGGATAATATGCTCAATAGAAGCTTTGCAAACATAAATATATATAAAAAAGCATTAGATGCATCATGGTTAAGAAATAAAGCGATCTCAAATAACATCGCAAATGTCAATACGCCGAACTACAAGCGTCAAGAGGTAAATTTTGATGATGTACTTCGAAGCTATCTAGAGGAAAGTGGGCCTGTTCGTTTAAAGAAAACAAACACTGGACATATGGATGCACCTGGCATGTCTATGCAACCAACGATTACAGAGGTGAAAGATACTGCTTTTAGAGAAGATGGTAACAATGTCAATATTGATGTTGAAATGACTGAACGAACAAAAAATGAAATTCGATATACAGCTATAAGTGATAAAATGACGGGTACATTTACAAACTTGCGAACAGCAATTAAAGGAGGCAGATAGGTATGAGTTTTTTCAATTCTTTTAATGTAAGTGCAACGGGACTTACGGCAGAACGATTAAGAATGGATGTCATCTCTAAAAACATTGCCAATACAAACACGACTCGTACCAGTGCTGGAACACCTTATAGACGACAAATTCCAATTTTCAAGGAACTGGAAAGCGCTTCGTTTAAAGATGTGTTTGACCAAGCTATGGGAGATAAAAGTGCTGGACAAGGTGTAGAAGTCGTTGCAATCAAAGAAGATATGTCTGATTTCAAACGAGAATATAACCCGAGTCATCCAGACGCAGACGAAGATGGCTATGTGTTGCTACCCAATGTTGATGTGGTTACTGAAATGATTAATCTTATATCGGCATCAAGAGCATACGAAGCAAATGTAACCGTGATTAATGGAACGAAAAGTATGGCCATGAAGGCCTTATCCATTGGGAGATAATAGATAAAGGGGGGCGAAATCATGGAAGGCATTAAATTGGATTTAAATCCAATTTTGTCACAGGGTATTAAATCAAATTTAATCAAACCTGTTGAAACTACTGAGAACTTTGGGGAAATGCTTACAAAAGCAATTGATGATGTAAATAGTGCACAAGTTGAATCAGGAGAAATGGGTCGCTTGCTCGCTATTGGAGAAATTGATAATTTACATGATGTAAAAATAGCAGGCCAAAAAGCCGAACTGACGTTAAGTCTAATGGTTGAAGTAAGAAATAAGATTTTGGATGCATATAACGAAATTCAAAGAATTCAATTTTAATATCAATAAACTTTTGAGGTGTTGTAATGGGCGAATTTATACAAAGAATAAGGAATCAAATCACAGAATTTTGGGCATCGCTTAGCAGACAAAGAAAAATACTACTAGGAGTCGGGAGTTTTCTAGTAGTTTTTGTTGTGTCTATAGTGATATTTATGTTAACGCGACCGACGTACGTTCCGTTGGCGCAAAATGTAACATTGGATGAGGCAGCGGCTATTACAGCTCAACTTGATGAATTGAGTATTCCGTGGAAAGAAGAAAATGACACATCTGTCATTACTGTTCCCAAGGAGCACCTGAGCAATGCAAAGATGTCATTGACCGTTGAAGGCGTTTTATCAAAGCAGGATTTTACATGGACACAAGCTTTTGCGACAAACTCCTTTACGATGACAACAGAAGACAAGAATAAAATGTTTTTACTTGCACAAGCGACTGAGCTTGCAAACGCAATAAAAACCCTTGATAACATTGACGATGCAGTGGTTAATTTGTATATTCCAAATGATAGTACGTTTTTAGTGAACGACATGATGGAATCAAAAGCATCGGTTATACTTAAGATGCGCCAAGGAAAAGTGTTGTCAGAAGCTGAAGTGAATGGAATTGTGATGATTCTCGCAAACTCAGTAAAAGGATTGGAAAAGGAATTTATTACAATTGTAGATAGCTCGGGTAAAGAGTTAACTAAGGAAACAGGCGATTCTTGGGAAATAGATGTCAACAACCAGTTGGAAATGCAGATTTCTGTTGAAGAACGATTGAACACAAAACTTACAGACTTCTTAACGACGATGTACGGTAGAAATAATGTCAAAGTCATGTCAAACGTCGATTTGAATTTTGATACCAATGAAACTGTATCAAAAGTTTTTTCGCCTCCGATTGAAGGTGAAGTAAACGGAATGGTTCGAAGTATGACTGAGATAACTGAAAAAGTTGCCAGTGAAGGGGCACAAGGAGCTCCTGGAACAGATTCGAATGGACAAGCGACAAATTATGCAGAAGTAAATGACGGAAGTTCTGATTATACAAAGGCGTCACGAACGGTTAATTACGAAATGAACGAAATTGTCAGTCAGCTGACAAAGGCGAAAGGGGCCGTTAACACCATTACTGTTGCGGTTATACTAAATCAAGATGTTCTTCAGGATCAAACGTTGACAGAAGAACATAAGACAAGTTTGAAACAATTGATTAGTGCATCAGCAGGTCTTGATACACGTGTTGTAGAAATTACTGCACTAACATTTCCTGATGATTCAGCTACTTATGATGTATTCTCGAATACAACTGCTGCAGGCTTCATGGGTGTACCAATTTGGGTATTCATCTTAGTAGGTGGTCTTGTACTTGCAGGCGTGGTTGGCTTTATGATTATGAGAAGAAGAAATGCACAAGTTGAAGCTGAACGTATTGAACAGGAAAGACTCGAACAAGAAGCGAAAGAATTGGAAGAAATTCAGTCGGGTTACGAAGACAAATCAAGTCCGAAGTATCAAATCGAGAAATTTATCGATACAAATCCAGAGTCAGTGGCATTATTATTAAAATCATGGTTGCATGAGGATTAGGAGTGAATTGGTACTTGAAAAGAAACTGTCTTCGATGGTTACACAGGATTATGCTTCTACAGGTGGTATCCAAGCCATTGTTGACATCTTAAATGCAGTTGATAGAGGAACTGAAAAATTCATCATGGAAACGTTGGAAATTCAAGAAGCAGACCTTGCAGAAGAAATCAGAAAGAGAATGTTTGTATTCGAAGATATTATCAATTTGGACAGTGTTTCTATCCAAAGATTTATCAGAGAAATCGACAACAGCGAGTTATCTATTGCTCTTAAAGGATCAACAGATGAAGTTAAGGAAATTATCTTTGCAAATATGTCAAAGCGTATGGCTGAAATGCTTAGAGAAGATATGGAATTCATGGGACCTGTACGATTGCGTGATGTTGAAGAAGCACAGCAGAAAATCGTTAATGTTATCCGTAAGTTAGAAGAAGCTGGCGAAATCATTATCGCTAGAGGTGGAGGAGATGAGATAATTGTCTAAGATTGTGAAGGCTCATGCCGTCGTGTTAGATAAGGAAAAATACAAACTCTCACCGCTGATTATCAACGTGCCAAAGGAAGAGCTTGAAACGGCAGAGGGTGACAACCCTCTGCTTGTTGATGCAGAACATATAGAGACGGAAGATGACTCTGAAGAAACTGCTCTTGAACCTCATGAGCGCTTTAATATTGAAGAAATGCTTGATGATGCAAAGGCGCAAGCTGATGTAATTCTCGGATCTGCTCAGGAAGAATATGAACGCGTTGTAAGAGACGCTTATGACGATGCAATGGAAATTATGGAGAATTCCAAGAAGGAAGGCTATTCTGAAGGTTATAAAGAAGGGTATGACGATGGTTATAAAGAAGGGTTCGGTGCGGCTGAAGTCTTGATTGACGAAGCGAATGAACTGAAAAACAACGCTATTGCACATTACGAAGAGATTATTCAAAATAGCGAGTCGTCAGTGATCGACTTGGTTCTTGATATAACAAACCGTGTACTTCAAAAAGAAATGGAAGATGACGACGAACTGATATTTAATCTGGTTAAATCTGGATTGAAGCGGATTACACAAACTGATGTATTGAAAATACGTGTCAGTGAGTCGGATTATATAAATTTGGTCAGCATGAAAAAAAGGATTTTGCCGCTCCTTGATAAAGTTGAGGACATTCAAATTCTTCAAGATGATAGTATGGTCAAAGGTGACTGCATCATTGAAACTGACAGTGGCAACATTGACAGTGGACTTCAAACACAATTGAATTTTGTAAAAGCTACCTTTGATGAATTGTTAAAAAGCGAGTGATGAAGGAATGAATTTAGACAAGTATTTAAAGGAACTTGAATCGATTAATTTAATAAAATATACAGGCTATGTATCGAGGATTGTCGGGCTGACGATCGAATCCATAGGGCCTGCAGTCGAAATTGGTGAAGTGTGCGAGATTCATCCTGTAAATGGTGATGAACCAATAAAAGCGGAAGTTGTTGGGTTCAAGGAAAATATAGTTCTCCTAATGCCATTAGGGGATATGTCTGGTATTGGCCCTGGTAGCAAAGTAATCGCTTCGGGGCATTATTTACAGGTGAAGGTTGGAGAAAGTTTACTTGGTCGCGTACTTGATGGATTGGGCAATCCGATTGACGGCCGCCCTGCACCAGTTGCGACAGGGAAAAGTTCAGCTGAAAACATGCCGCCGAATCCATTGCTAAGAAATAGAATTACGGAACCATTATCATTAGGAATCAAAGCGATTGATGGCTTGATTACTTGTGGTAAAGGGCAACGTATCGGCATTTTTGCTGGATCTGGAGTTGGTAAGAGTACGCTGCTCGGCATGATTGCAAGAAACACCACAGCAGATATAAACGTCATCGCCCTTATCGGCGAGAGGGGGCGTGAAGTTCGAGAATTCATCGAGAATGATCTTGGAGAGGAAGGCTTGAAGCGTTCGATTGTCATCGTTGCAACTTCTGATCAACCAGCTCTAGTGCGGTTAAAAGGCGCGTTGATTGCGACGGCTATGGCAGAATATTTTCGAGATGAAGGAAAAGATGTCGTGTTGATGATGGACTCGTTGACGCGTTTCTCTATGGCGCAAAGAGAGGTAGGTTTAGCTGTTGGTGAGCCTCCCGTTACGAAAGGGTATACACCAAGTGTGTTTGCTATTTTACCTAAACTTCTCGAACGTGCCGGTAATTCTGAATATGGCTCGATCACAGGTTTATATACAGTTCTTGTAGATGGGGATGACTTTAATGAACCTATATCAGATACTGCAAGAGGGATATTGGATGGTCACATTATTTTGTCTAGACGCCTGGCTACTTTAGGGCATTATCCAGCTATTGATGTGCTGGGAAGTGTGTCAAGAGTTATGCCGAATATTGTAACGGACGAACATTTGGTAGCGTCTCGAGTTATGCGAGAACTACTTGCAGTATATAGTGAAGCAGAGGACCTTATTAATATTGGTGCTTATAAAGAAGGATCCAATCCTAAAATTGATAAATCGATTGCAAAAAATGAGGAGTGTACAGATTATTTAAGGCAAGGTGTTCATGAGCAGTTTAAGTACGTTGATATAGTAAACAGTCTAATTGAAATAACAGGTTCATAGTTAGGAGCTTTTTATGAAAAAATTTAAGTTTCGTTATGAGCAATTGTTGAATATCAGAACGAGAAAAGTAGATGATCTAAAAAATACAATGGGGCAACTGAATTATAAGCTAAATAGTTTGGAAGAGCAAAAATCAGAAAAAATAAATATGCGAACCACATATTATGATGAAGTCAACCAATTGTTGTCCGAAGGATGTTCTTCGCAACAATTAAGTATGCTTAATCAACAAAAATCTTACTTCAAACGCATTCTGGATACACTGGATGGTGAAATTCGAGAGGTTAAACTTGAAATTATGCAAGTGCGCGACCAATTGAATGAGGCTCTAAAAGAACAAAAGATAATGGAAAAATTAAAAGAAAAAGAATTTGAACGATACCTGGAAGCGATTGAAATAAATGAAGCAAAAGTTACTGAAGAAATTGTAAACTATACTAATTATAAAGGTCGTGAGGAATAAAATGTCTGAAGAAAAGAAAAAAGGTGGCGGCGCTAAAACTATAATAATCTTATTGGTCATCTTGTTTGTTGTACCGGGATTAGCTCTATTTGGTGTCTACCAGCTAAATGATCAGTTTAGGTTAACGGCAAATCGTATCTTATCGATGGCACCAGGTCCGGTAGGCAGTTATTTTGATAGTTTTCCAACACAGGAGGAGTCACAAGAACAAATGCGTCAGATTGCAGAGTATATTCTGGATATTGATGTGAATCGTGCAGTAGACAAATTAACGATACTTGAAACAGAGGATCCGAAAGCCTACGATGAGATTGTAAAGATTATGCTTCGTATTAACCCTAATGCCACGAAAAATATTCTGGAAGAAATAAGATCCAGTAATATAAAACAAGATGTTGTTTTATCAACTCTTGACACAATTAACGAAGAAAAAGGGCAGGAAGTGTTGGACCAAGCGGCTTATCTTTCTAACTTAAGTTTGCCGACGGCCATAGAAGAAATGTCATTTATTATGTCAGGCTCAGTAAACGGCCATAAAGAATTAGCGTCAATTTTTGATGCAATGGACGTTAAACAAGCAGCTAAATTGATGGAACAGTTAAGCAAGGATGATTACAATAAGGTGATGAATTTATTGACGGCCAATAAAGGGAGTCTTATTCGTACAGAAATAGCTAATGCAAAAGTACGTGCAAACGAGTTGGAGAACATATCAGATATCTATTTAACAGAAGAAATAGTTAAACTGGCAGATTTAATAGGAAATGAGAATAATTACTCCATGGCAGAGTTGGCACAAATCTACAAGAATCTAGGTGTTATTAAAGCAGGGAAGGTTCTTGCACTGGTAAATAATGACGATTTCACTTACAAATTAATAGGAACAATCAAAGAAAAAGAGATATTAGAAAATAATGAAGATAAAATTACACAAGATATGTTGAAAACACTAAAGATTTATAAGGAATTTGACGATAATGTTATTGAGTTATCAAATGTGTATGCAAAGATGTCCAGTGACAAGGTTTCAGAAATCATCAAAAAGATGATTCGCAACAGTTCAGCACCCCAGGAATATGATCTGACAAATGGTGAAAAAATCATTATTACTGATGAAGAACTGGCTTTATCGATACTGGATCAATTCACTCAAAAGAAAATTGGTGAAATACTTTCATACCTTGATGATACGTTGTCTTCCGAAATTTCGAGAAAGATAACAATACCACAAATTTAAAAAGGAGGTGGAACATTGAATAGCGGAGAATTGGGCTTAGTGAAAAGCGCATTCAATTCTCTATTAGGAACAGTTGGAGCACAATCAGCTCAGCAAACAACGCCAGACAAAACGTTCAATAAAATATTTGATAACAAAATGTCTTATGCGAATAAGCAAGCTGAAAGAACTCCATTAAGTTCTAAAAAAGAACAATTTAATAGAGAAAACGTGACTGTGAAAGATTCTGAGCCAGAAAAAGAACGCGAAGCTTATGTTAAGTCGGATATGCAAAAACCGAAGAAACCTATTGCTAAAGCGGCCAAGGAAAAAGTTGAATCTGTTTCTAAAGATCAAAAAATGGAAAAAACAGAGGATACAGAGAATGTTGAAGCTATTGAAAGTTCAGCGGCAACGGAAGTTGTTGAAGAAATTCAAGTTGTTGAAGAAAACAAGGTCTTACAGGAATTAATGGCATTGCTTAACAGTGAAACTTTATCCGATCAAGAAAAAATTGATGGAATGAATGAATTGTTAGGTAAATTGACGTCAGGAGAACTGGGCGAGTTAAAGAATTCATTAGGTGACTTAAAAGAGTTGTTGATGCGTGTCAACGGTTCATTAAAAGAGTTTGAACAGACGCTTTCGCAATTGTCAGTCGAAGGTGAGTCTTTTGAAAACATTCTTGAAGGAATGGAAATGGTTGAAGAAGAAGTGGCTATTCTAGATGGCTCTACTGTTAACGGAGAAGTTACAAATGCTTCGGATGAATTACCTGAAGAAAGATCCCTAGAACAGATGAATTCCATTGAAGAAATAGTTGCTGAAAAAGTAACGACTGATAAGGTTACTGAGGCGTCGCCGAAGGAAACAAAGCCGGAACAATTAAAGGGAGCAACTGAAAAAACAGAAAATCCAACTGTTGTTTCAGAAGTGAACACCGATTCTTCAAGTCGCCAAACGAATCAGCAACAATCAAACGCTGAATCCAATCAATCCTTTGCTGAAATCTTGAATTTCCATAACGCAACTGTTAAAACAGCCGCGATGAAAGGAACGATGGCCTCTAATCCATTTGAAGAGAAAATTATGCAACAGATCATCAAAGGAACACAGGTCAGTATGAATGTTGGTAAAGATGTATCTGAAATGATGATTAAGCTGAATCCTAAAGATTTAGGAAATGTTTCATTAAAGATATCGCTTAAAAACGAACAATTGGTAGCAGAGTTCAATGTTGAGAATAAGGCAGTAAAAGAAGTGCTAGAATCTAGATTAGATGATTTGAAAACTGCTTTATCAGACAAGGGGTTTACGATTGAAGGCTTAGACGTTTCTGTGAACCAAGATGCAGATGAACAATTTAGATCTTATGAAGAATTCATCAAACAACAAAAAGGGAAAAAGCGATTTAATGATCTTGAAGGCATTGAAACGGTACAAGGTATTGATTCAGCAGAAGAAACAGCAGCTAAATGGCAAACGTTAGAAACAACAAGTTCTGAAATTAATACATTAGCCTAGGAGGTGAATGGAAATGAGTGTTGACAGTATAACGACGAGTAGCGGGCAGATTAATTATAATCTTGCTACAGCAAAAAGAGACACTGCAGCAGGCCTACTTACAGAAGAGCAGTTGGAAAAACTGAGTAAGATAGAAAGTGATACAAAAAACAATGAGCGTCGTGCAAATCAGGAGTTGGATAAAGACGCATTTCTAAAATTAATGACAACCCAACTTAAATACCAAAATCCACTTGAACCAATGGACAATAAGGAAATGATTGCACAGATGGCACAGTTTAGTTCAGTAGAACAATTAAATAATATGGCAACGGCGATGAGTGTCAATAACAGCGGCAATGATCAAATTATTTTAAAATTAGAAGACATGACAGCTGAAATCAAGAAATCGAATGAAGAAATCAAGAAGCTAAATGAGGAAATCAAAAAACTTCAGGGTGTGAAAGAAGTTGCAGATGACGCAGAATAACTGCTACGAAATAAAATGAAGGTGATGGAATGACAAACAAGTTTCAAATGAACAATGATTATTTGATGCGTAAGAACAAAATTGTCGGCAATCAACCTGTTAAACAGCAGCAAAAACCTCAGCAAAATAAATCGGTACCCCAAAAGAGTTTCTCAGAAGTACTGAATCAGATAGAGAATAAAGGTGAGGTAAAGTTCTCAAAACACGCGACAAACAGATTGGCAACGAGAAACATTGAATTAACCGGAGCAGAAATGACACGATTGAATTCAGCGGTGTCAAAAGCCAGTGCCAAAGGTATTAAAGAAGCATTGATACTAATGGACAACAAAGTGTTTATTGCAAGTGTACAGAACAAGACAATTATTACAGCATCAACAGAAGAAGAGTTGAAAGACAATGTTTTTACAAACATTGATGGCGCGGTGATCGTATAAATAGACTGGACCTAACGGAAGTTTAGAGCTTTGAATGACGGATAAGCTCAGATACGATCTCCATATGAGAATTAAGGAGGTCATGACCTATGATGAGATCCATGTACTCAGGAGTTTCCTCGCTGAGAGCACATCAGGTTAGAATGGATGTAATTGGTAACAATATTGCCAATGTAAACACAGTAGGCTATAAGGGTTCAAAAGCAACCTTTGCAGAAATCTACTCACAAACAGTAAAAGGTGCAGGTGGATCCTCTGATACGAGAGGTGGTACAAACCCGCAACAAGTTGGATTAGGGATTAAAATTGATTCAATTAACGTGTCACATACAAAAGGGGCGACACAAAGAACGGATAATGCAACAGATATCATGATTGATGGGAATGGTTTTTTTGTAGTCTCTCCGTCGTCGGATGGACAAAACAAATTTTATACAAGAGCAGGTAATTTCCAGGTGGATGAACTTGGTTACCTAGTAACGTCGGATGGCTATTTTGTACTTGGAGCCGATGGAGGCGCTGTGCAGATTGACAGTACAACGACTGTAGGTGCGGAAGCGACAGCTGAAATATCTATCGGTGGTAACTTGGATTATACTGCTGAACCGGACCCAAACAATGATGACATTGCATATTCTGTTAATATGGATGTTTATAACAGCGTTGGTGGTACGCAAACGGTTCAAGTTGATTTTGGTCAAAAGTTGACGACGCCAGCTGGCGTTGCTTCAGCGGATACCTATAGTTATCGTGCGATTAAAATTGGGAATACTGGGACGCTTGATCCAACGAAGTTCCCAGATGACGGTACAACAAATAATGCATTTGACACATCAACTCCTCCGGTATACCAAGTGGATGCACCACTTTTCGCCAAATTCGATTCAAAAGGTGACTTTTTAGGATTTGTTGATGAGTTAGTCATCGATACAAATGGAGATGTCACTGGTGATAATGCGATTTTCGATGCGACTGCTGGTTCGTTGAATATTGTGTTACAAGAGGGTGGCGTAGATGACATCACGTTACCATTCAATTATGATGCGATGAGGAACCTTAAGCATTATGACCAAGATACAGACATCGATGCGACTGCTGTTACAGGTAGAGCTGCTGGTAACTTAAGTTCCTATACAATTGCAGCAAACGGTCAAATCAATATGACCTACACCAATGGAGAGTCAGACAGTGATCAGCAAATTGCCTTGGCGGACTTTGCGAACCCAGCAGGTTTATTGAAAGTCGGTACAAACCGATTTATTGAATCACCAAACTCTGGTGCTGCGAAGATTGGTGTACCAAATGCAGGTAGTTTTGGTGCTTTGACTCCAGGTGCACTTGAAATGTCGAATGTTGATTTATCTGCTGAATTTACGGATATGATTACAACACAAAGAGGATTCCAAGCGAACTCAAGAGTTATCACAACATCGGATGAGATTTTACAAGAGCTTGTTAGTCTTAAAAGATAATTTTTAGTCCAGTGGCCTAAAATGGCTACTGGACTACTTTAGAGGTGATTGGTTTGATTAAATTAACAAAGTTGAACGGGCGAACATTTGTACTGAATTCCGATCTTATTGAACATATGGAATCAACGCCTGATACTGTTATTACAATTACTTCAGGGAAGAAGTATATTGTGTCTAACACGGTTGACGAAGTAATCGATAAAATAGTAAAATATAGAAAAGAGATTTATTCGTTTTACTTTGAAAAATAGCGTATTGAAATGAGGTGTAGTTTTGGATATAGCAACTATAGGAGGCTGGGCCCTCGGGATTTTCTTCATCGTATTTGGTATCCTTCAAGGTGGTACAGGTATGGGTGCATTCATTGATCCTGGATCTGTACTGATTGTAATTGGAGGTACGTTTGCAGGATTCTTTGTAGCTTTCCCACTCGGTAACGTATTGGGAATAGGCAAAGTACTTGGAAAGACAATCCAAAATAGCAGTTACAATACCGCTGAAATCATCAAAAAAGTAATCGACTTAGCTAATATCGCACGTCGTGAAGGATTACTGGCACTTGAAGAAGCTGTATCAGAAATCAATGACGATTTTTTACAAAAAGGCGTAATGCTAATAGTCGATGGCACGGATCCTGAGCTAGTTAAGAATATTTTAGAGACAGAACTTTCTTACATAGAAGGACGACATTCAACTGGTAAAGGGCTATTTGATCAATTGGGATCATTAGCGCCTGCTTTTGGTATGATTGGTACACTTATCGGGCTTGTAGCCATGCTGAAGAATTTAGATGATCCAAGTTCTATTGGACCATCGATGGCGGTAGCACTTTTAACGACATTTTATGGGTCGGTGATGGCAAATCTGTTCTTCCTACCGATGGGGAACAAGCTGGGTGTGAAAAGTGGCGAAGAATTATTGGTAAGAGAAATAATGATAGAAGGGTTGTTGTCGATTCAGGCTGGTGAAAACCCAAGAATTATAGAAGAAAAGCTAAAAGCTTTCTTAGCACCATCTGTGAGGGCCTCTGTAAGTACGGAAGAGGGTGGAGCGAATGAGTAAGAAAGATAAATGCCCTGAGTGTCCAGCCGGGCTGCCGGAGTGGATGGCGACATACGGTGACCTAGTAACGTTACTAATGTGTTTCTTCGTGTTACTGTTTGCCTTTTCTGAAATTGATGCACAGAAATTTGAAGCTGTAATGGAATCGTTCCAAGGATCTGCTGGAATTTTATCTGGTGGGGTTACGATTTCACAAGATCAGCTGGTGTTTGAAGCGACTCCTGAAGTCTCTAGTTCAGAAACAGTGCCTGTAACAGAAGATATACAACAATTAAAGGAACAAATTGAGGAATACCTTGAACAAAATGAGCAAGAGAATATTGAACAGGATATTATTGTAGAAATTGATTCAAGAGGATTGATTATCAGATTCCCTGATAAGGCATTGTTTGATTCTGGTAGAGCTGATTTAAAGAGAGAATCAATTGACACGCTAGATTTCTTAGGCGGTTTATTAAACTCTGAAGAATTCAATATGATGGCCATACGTGTAGAAGGTCATACAGACAATGTACCTATTAATACGTTCAGATTTCCTTCCAATTGGGAATTGTCAACAACACGTGCGACAAATGTGTTGAGATATTTTATCAATAGTGCGGAATTAAGTCCAATGAGATTAGCGGCATCTGGCTATGGTGAGTACTACCCGATTGAGGATAATGCTACACGTGAAGGACGATCTAAAAATAGACGTGTTGATATCGTCATATTAAGTAAACACTTTGAAAGTGTTGAACCAACATCAAATTAGAGGTGATAACAAATGAAGAAAATGATCATAATCGGGGTATCGGTATTGGTATTATTAATCATTATCGGTGTTGTGTTGTTTATGTTTGTATTGAATCCTAAGGAAACGCCTATTGTTTATAGTGAGTTCGAAGTAGGAGAGTTGTATACGAACATTGGTGATGAAGGGTATATTCTCAAGTTTAATATGGTAATAGAGTATACAAACGATGAAGTGTTAACGGAAATCACGTCAAACAAATCAAAGATAATCAACGGTGTATATGAGATGTTTAGAACAAAGAGTTTTGAAACCTTGAATAAAACAAATGGTCAACAGCGGGTAAGGGATGAAATAAGAGATCTAGTCATAGAAACCCTTGAGACTGACGGTGAAACAATCACCAATGTTTACTTCTTGCAATTCATAATTCAAGGATAGAAATAATCATTCAAGGAAGAATGAGAGTCAAGAAGGGGGGTGACGTAATTGTCTGATGTGTTGTCACAAAATGAGATAGACGAGCTGCTGTCCGCACTAAGTTCCGGTGAAGTAGACGTCAAAGATATCGAAGATGAGAAAAAAGAGAAGAAAGTCCGTAAATACGACTTTACTAGACCTGATAAATTTGCAAAGGATCAATTACGTACACTTGAAATTATTCATGAGAATTTCTCGAGACTGTTAAATAACTTCCTTTCTGGGTATCTACGTAGTTATATTGAAGTAGATGTGTTGTCTGTACAAAGTTTAATTTACAATGAGTTTTCGAATTCTATTGCGAATCCAGCAATACTTGGAATTGTAGATTTCGAACCATTAGACGGACAAATTATCATAGATGTATCTTCGGATATAGCATTTACGATGATTGAAAGGGTACTTGGAGGTGCCGGGGGCAGCGGTATTTCAGAAAATCGCCCCTTAACAGAAATTGAGATGACATTGCTCAGAAACATATTAGTAAAGTTTATTAATTTATTAAAAGATCCTTGGGGTAATATTATAGAGATTAGTCCCAAGTTAGAAGGAATAGAAACGAATTCCCAGTTTGCGCAAATTGTATCGCCAAGTGAATCCATTGCCTTGATTACATTTAATCTTCGTATTGGCGAAACTGAAGGAATGATTAATATTTGTATTCCACATTATGTTATTGAACCAATATTACCAAACTTGAGCTCAAGACTATGGTTCTCCAATAGTGTGAAAAAAGCTGTTACACCTGAGGAAAAGACTGCTTTGGAAAGAGGCATTACATCTCTTGATGTAGATCTTAAAGCGATTATTGGACATACAAGTGTCTCTGTAACAGAGTTTTTAAATTTAAGAATTGGTGATGTCGTTGTTCTTGATAAACCAGTTGAGGACGACTTCGATATCTTTGTTGGAGAAGAGTTGAAGTTCCAAGGACGTCCGGGAACGACAAATAAGAAAATAGCAATAAAAATTACGAAATCTCTCGAGGAAGGAGATGACTCAAATGCCTGATATGTTATCACAAGAGGAAATAGATGCACTACTTAGTGGAGATGATGAAGGTGAAGCTACCTCGTTATTAAGTGCTGACGATAAAGATATTCTAGGAGAAATAGGGAATATCAGTATGGGAACAGCAGCAACAACTCTCTTTACATTACTAGGTCAAAAGGTTACAATCACAACACCAAAGGTGTCAGAAACAAATATGGAAGAACTTTCGAAGGATCTTAAAGATCCATGTGTTCTCATCAATATAAGATATATTGAAGGAATAGAAGGTTTGAACATGTTGGTGCTCCACGAAAATGATGTAAAAATAATTACTGATTTAATGATGGGTGGAGATGGTACAAATATAGCAGATGACTTAACTGATTTGCACTTAAGTGCAATTAGTGAAGCCATGAATCAAATGATTGGTTCTTCTTCAACATCACTTTCAGAAATGTTAGGAAAAAAGATAGACATTTCACCACCAGAAGCAATTTATGAAAGTATTAGTGATGTGGATTTAACGGTCCTTGGTTTAACACCTGGAGAAAATCTTGTCCGAACAGCATTCAACTTGACTGTTGGTGACTTGATTGACAGTGAGATTATGCAGATTCTTCCACTGGATGTCGGGCGACAATTAGTGGACAGTTTGATGAATGCATCTGGCATTGATGAAGCGGTTGAAACAATTGAGGAGTTATCACCGCAACCAGCACCACCACAACCGATGATGCAAGAACAACCAATGCAACAACCGCAAATGCAGCAACCGCAAATGCAGCAACCGCAAATGCAGCAACCGCAAATGCAGCAGCCGCAAATGCAGCAGCCGCAAATGCAACAACCGCAAATGCAGCAACCGCAAATGCAACAACAACCTGGGTATCAGCAGCAACAAATACCTCCTGGATATGGACAACCAATGCAGCAATCTGCTTATCAAAATCCAGTGAACGTGCAAGCGTTCCAATATGAGAATTTTGATGGTGGACAAGGGATGAGTTTTGGCGCTGATATAGGTTTGATTAAGGATGTCCCATTAGAGATAACTGTAGAATTGGGACGTACAACGAAACAAATTTCTGATATACTAGACTTTGGAGTAGGAACCGTAATCGAACTTGATAGATTAGTAGGTGAATCTCTCGACATTCTAGCAAATGGCAAAAAAATAGCCAAAGGCGAAGTTGTCGTAGTGGATGAAAATTATGGTATTCGAATTACGGATATCATAGTACCAGAAAAAAGAATAAAAAATGTGTAATAGTTACAAGGAGGAAATATAATGGCAAACGGTATTTTAATCGTAGACGACGCTGCATTCATGAGAATGATGATTCGTGACGTGTTAACAAAAAATGGCTTTGAAATTGTTGGAGAGGCAGAAAATGGTCAAAAGGCAATTGAGAAGTACAAGGAATTAACACCTGAGTTAGTGATCATGGATATAACAATGCCTGAAGTGGATGGTATTCAAGCAGTAAAGGAAATTAAGAAGATTGATTCAAGTGCAAAGGTAATCATGTGTTCTGCAATGGGGCAACAAGCAATGGTAATTGAAGCAATTCAAGCTGGTGCAAAAGATTTTATTGTTAAGCCATTCCAAGCGGATAGAGTAGTAGAAGCTGTTAAAAAAGTACTGGGATAATGGAATTATCCCATGACTTCTACTTTTGATTATTATGGTTATGTTGTAAATATTATTATCATAGCGGTTTTTCTTGGCGTCATGTATTTTGGAAGCAAACTGTTGACAAGAAATAACGTGATAAAAGTTAGCGGTAGGAAGATGGAAATTCTTGAACGTGTTTCCTTAGGAGCAGACCGCTATCTTTTAATGTTCAAAGTTAGTGATAATATCTATATCATGATGGTTCATCGCAATGGCTCTGAGCTAATTGATACGATACCAGCAGATAGTATAATCGACGCAGAAAATAAAGTAACTCAAGAGGCTGGACAATTTTCCGAGATACTTGGGAAGTTTTCCGAATTCAAGAAGACTAAGTAAGGAATGAAGTAGCGTGAAGAACAGACAACGAATAGGTAAAATCATCATAATAGCGGTGCTAATTAGTTTGCTATTTAGCTCAAGTGTTTTTGGTGCGGCAGTGGAAACACCTGCAGCGCCGGGAATACCTTCAATTGATCTTAGTATTGGCGACGGCAACTCAGACAATGCAGGTGTTGTAACCAGTGTTCAGATTATTCTTTTACTGACTGTCTTAACAATCGCGCCTTCTATCCTTATTATGATGACTTGTTTTACAAGAATCATCATAGTTCTTTCATTTATTAGAAGAGCGCTATCACTTCAAACTGTACCACCGAATCAGGTGTTGATTGGATTGGCTCTATTCTTAACTTTTTTCATCATGTCACCGACGATTAATGAAATCAAAACCAATGCATACGAACCATTTGTAGCTGGTGAAATTAATCAAACGGTCGCATTCGAAGAAGCAACAGACCCATTACGTGACTTTATGTTACGCCAAGTAAGGACCAAAGACTTGAAATTGTTTATTGATATTTCTGGTGAGGGATCTTTAGAAGCATATGAAGAAATTCCATTACCTGTTTTAATTCCGGGCTTTATCATAAGTGAGATAAAAACTGGTTTTGAAATAGGATTTTTGCTATTCATCCCATTTATCGTCATTGACATGATTGTGGCCAGTACACTAATGGCACTTGGTATGATGATGCTTCCACCAGTAATGATTTCACTGCCGTTCAAGATTCTGTTGTTTATAATGGTGGATGGGTGGAATCTTATTATTGAAAAACTCATTATGACGATAAGGTAGGTGGATGAAAATGAGTGAAGGACTGTTTATTGACGTTTTTAGCGAGGCGATAAAAACAATTTTACTATTGGCATCACCTATGTTGTTAAGTGCATTGCTGATTGGTCTTATGGTTGCAATTTTTCAGGCAACGACTCAAATACAGGAAGCAACGCTTGCTTTTGTTCCAAAGGTAATCGTTATATTTGTCGTGTTGATGGTTGTTGGACCTTGGCTAATTCAATCACTATATGAATTCACGATAAGTGTTTTTGATAAAATTGATATGATTGTTGTTTAGGTGGCGTTATGGTGACTCTTCAATTTGTAATTCTGTTAGGATTGATATTCGCTCGAATATCTGGCTTATTTGCACTGATGCCGGTTTTTAGCAGTAAGAATATAACAGCAAAAGTAAAGGTGGGCATTTTATTTTTTATAGCCCTTGCTATAATGCCGGTTATTACTTTGCTGACAACAGTTGAAATCAATAGTTTTGTTGAATTTGCATATCATCTGATTGTTGAATTTATTATCGGATTAAGTTTTGGACTGGTCATAGTTCTTTACTTAAGCTCTATATATTTGGCAGGTGCTCTAGTTGATAGGAACTTGGGCTTTTCTATGGTTAATGTTATTAATCCGATGGACGAAAGCAGTATGCCTGTTTCTGCCAATCTCTACTACATTTTTGCGATGTTGATCTTTCTATTTACGGATGGACATCACATTATGATTCGTGCAATTGTGACGAGTATGGAGACAATACCACTAGGTGGTGGGCAAATAAATCCGTTGCTGGCAATGGATTTTGTAGAATTAATTAGTCAGGCGTTTACTATAGGGATGCAATTAGCGGCTCCGTTTATAGTGACAATACTAGTTGCTAATATTATTTTGGGGATGCTGTCGAAGGCAATGCCGGGAATGAATGTTTTTATGATCGGTATGCCGTTCAAGATATTCATTGGATTGACACTGTTTTCGTTGATTATGCCAAAATATTACGCGAGTTTTGTACAGTTATATGAACATACGTACAAGTATATGTACGATATGTTGGTGAATTATTTTTAAGGGGCGTTTATGGAGTATATACTATTTGACCTACAGCTGTTTTCAGAGGAAAAAACTGAAAAAGCGACGCCTAAAAAGAAAAGAGATTCGCGACAGAAGGGGCAGGTTGTTTCGAGTAAGGATTTGAGCTCTTCTTTTGCATTATTGGTTGTTTTTGTGTTTTTGAATTTTTTTAAGGGGACAATTGTCGACCGCATGTCAATTTTCATGACTCAGCTTTATAGTGGTACATCAGGTGATTTAGATGTGCTTTTCGAACCAAGGAACGTTATGGGGCTGATGTACGAAACAGGCATGTTAATTATGAATATTGTTATTCCAATTGCTCTTGTAGCATTGGCAATTGGCTTATTGGTGACATACATGCAGGTAGGGGTGTTGTTTACTTTAGAGCCAATAAAAATGAAACTTGATAAAATAAGTCCTATAAAAGGATTTAAAAGACTGTTTTCAGTAAGGTCCTTGGTTGAACTTGTGAAGGCAGTTACTAAAGGTGCTATGTTGTTGTATGTGGCATTTTCCTATATTCTCGATAAAATCAACATGTTTTATGCCAGTGTTAATTATACTCTTGAGGGTATTGCGTACCTTCTATGGGAAATTACGTACAATATCGTATTAAGATGTGCACTATTATTGTTTGTTATTGGTGTTTTTGATTACATTTACAAAAAATGGCAAGACAACAAAGACAGTATGATGACCAAACAAGAAATTAAAGATGAATATAAGCAAAGTGAAGGAGATCCGCTCCTAAAAGCAAAAATAAAAGAAAAACAGAGACAAATTTCAATGAGTCGGATGATGCAAGATGTTCCAAAAGCAGATGTTATCATTACGAATCCTACTCATTATGCAGTGGCTATACAATATGATTCGGCTCGTGGCGATGCGCCATTTGTCGTTGCAAAAGGAAAAAATTTAGTTGCTGCAAATATCAAACGAGTTGCGACAGAAAACGAAGTACCTATCGTTGAAAATAAACCACTTGCGCGGGCACTACACGCACAAGTGGAAATCGGTGAATTTATACCACCAGATCTTTATGAGGCAACAGCAGAAGTCTTGGCTTACGTATTTAGAATGAAGAAAAACAATGCATAAAGGTGGTTGAAGAATGGCTGAAAAAATGAAATTTGGAGATATTTTAGTAGCGTTAATAGTAATTGGAATTATCTTGTTAATGATTATTCCGGTTGATTTAAGCATACTTGACTTTTTCCTGAGTATCAATATTTCGTTGGCGATGTTAATATTGTTGATTGCGATGTTTAATTCGGAACCATTGGATTTTTCAGTGTTTCCTTCATTGCTACTGATTACAACTTTATTTAGACTATCGTTAAATATTTCGACTACAAGAGCAATATTGTCAAAAGGTCAAGCGGGAGCTGTTATTCAAGCATTCGGTGATTTCGTAATAGGCGGTAATGCCCTTGTCGGTTTTATTATCTTTGTTATTATCATCATTATTCAGTTCCTTGTTATCACTAAAGGGTCGGAACGTGTTTCCGAAGTTGCTGCACGTTTTACATTAGACGCGATGCCAGGTAAACAAATGGCTATTGATGCAGACTTAAATTCGGGCTTGATTACAGAAAATGAAGCTCGTGAAAGACGTCAAAAAATTCAGAAAGAATCAGACTTTTATGGTTCGATGGATGGTGCCAGTAAATTCGTAAAAGGGGATGCTATCGCAGGTATTATTATTACCGTTATCAATATTCTCGCAGGATTTGCGATTGGTATGGTATCACTGGGTCTACCATTTTCTGAAGCATTAAGACGTTATACTCTATTGACAGTAGGTGATGGATTAGTTAGCCAGATACCAGCACTAATGATTTCTGTAGGGACAGGTATCGTTGTTACGAGAGCTGCATCCGACTCGAATTTAGGTACAGATGTCCTAAATCAATTGTTCAATCAACCAAAGGTCATGTTTATTCTAGCCGGCGTTCTGTCGGGATTAGGATTATTGACGCCGTTGCCTACGACACCATTAACTGTTTTAGGCGTATTTTTCTTGTACCTCGGTTATTTATTCCGCAAGGAAGTAAAGGAAGCAATCGAGAGTGAGGAAACGGCAATAGCAGAGGGCGAAGGGGAAAGTACACCAGCAGAAGATTTAAGAAAACCTGAAAATATTATTCCATTGCTTCAGGTCGATCCAATAGAATTGGAATTCGGTTATGGGATTATTCCTTTAGCGGATCCAAATCAAGGGGGGGACCTATTTGACCGACTCATTATGATAAGACGGCAAATTGCACTCGAACTTGGAGTGGTTGTACCGATGATTCGTCTGCGCGACAATATTCAATTGGAATCCAATGAATATGTCATCAAAGTTAAAGGGGCTGAAGTTGCACATGGTCAAATTATGTTTGACCATTATATGGCAATGAATCCAGGGACGGCAGAAGGAGATGTGGAAGGCATTGAAACGATAGAGCCTGCATTTGGTTTACCAGCTGTCTGGATTACGAGCGATCAAAGAGAGTCAGCTGAAATACTGGGGTACACAGTTGTCGACTCATCTTCTATCATATCCACCCATTTAACAGAAGTCATAAAGCGACATACAAGCGAATTATTGACACGTCAAGATGTTAAAAATCTTATTGATAATGTCAAGGAATCACACGCTACTCTTGTGGATGAACTTGTGCCAGCATTGATGTCTATCGGTGATGTTCAAAAGGTTCTGGGTAATCTTCTAGATGAGGGAATTTCTATTCGAGATTTGGCGACAATACTTGAAATTCTTGCAGATTATGCAGGCATAACACGGGATGTCAACATTCTCACAGAATATGTGAGACAGGGATTAAAGCGTCAGATTTCAAAGCTGATGTTCCCAGCTGGACAAGGACGTGTTGTTACCATAGAACAAGGGCTTGAAGGTCATTTAATGGAATCGATTCAGCAATCAGATGCAGGGTCGTATCTGTCGGTGGATCCAGTAACAAGTCAAAATATGATGAATAGCCTTGCAGCACAAATACAGAAACTTGTTTCTTTAGGTGAGCAACCAGTAGTGGTAACGGCGCCAATTGTAAGATTTTACTTTAAAAAAATAACAGAACAAATCATACCAGATTTAATCGTATTATCCTATAATGAAATAGAGGCAGATATAGAAATTCAATCAATTGGGATGGTGAACATTTAATGAATGTAAAACGTTATATCGTAAAAGACATTAACGAAGCAATGATTAAGATAAAAAGCGAGCTTGGCAGAGAAGCAGTGATACTGAATACACGAAAAATTAAAAGCCCGGGAATTTTGGGCATGTTTAAGAAGCCCTTGGTTGAAGTTGTGGCAGCAATCGATGAGGATCAAGTAACTGCAAAAAAGGCGGATTTAAACGATTCAGAACTTCAACAGCTAAGAGATGAGCTTAAAAAAGTTGTTGAGGATCGAGAGGAAAAAAAGAAAGAACAAATAGAAATTAGCGCTAAAGAATCAAAGCGGAATGAATTGGATGAGTTAAAAGATCTTGTGATGGATCTTTCAAAGAAAGTTGAAACTCAAAACACGGTGGAAGTTGTTCAACGGGAGAACATTATCAGCGATATCTCAGAAGATCGATTGGACGCATTGTTAAGAGACAAAGATTTAAACGATGACAGTATGAAACGTATTCGTCATATTTTGAAAGGACGAATAAATATTGATGAAAGTACGGATCAATCAATTCTGAATACAGTCAAATTGATCGTAAAAGAAATCTTAGAAGATCCCTATACGATTGATCATACAATTGAAGGAAAAAAAGTATTTATTTTTGTGGGTCCTACTGGTGTTGGCAAGACGACAACGCTAGCAAAATTAGCTGCTCGTTTATCGTTGGTCAATAATAAAACAGTTGGTCTTATAACGGCTGATACCTATAGAATAGCTGCAGTTGATCAATTGAAGACCTACTCTGAAATACTGGGATTACCACTGAAAGTTATTTATGAGCCAGAAGAGGTAAAAGATGCATTAGGGCGATTTGGCGACAAAGACTGTGTACTCATTGATACAGCGGGACGGAGTCATAAAAGTGATGAATTGCTTCATGATTTAAAAGGAATCCTCACATACGTTGAAAATCCTGAGATTTTTTTAGTTATTAGCATGACAACGGGGTATAAGGATATTAGGAGTATTATTGATTCATATAAATTCTTAGATGACTATAAACTGCTATTGACTAAACTTGATGAAACAAGTTCTTTGGGGAATGTGTTAAACATTAAATTGGAAACGGGTAAGCCCCTTTCTTATTTCACGATAGGTCAAAGTGTTCCAGACGACATCGAAGTTGCTAATACTGACAAGATTGCAGAATATATAGTGGGTGAATAATATGGATCAAGCGCAGAAATTACGAGACATTGTCAAAGATGTCCGAGAAGATGAATTATTAAATAGCACGTATTCAAGAGATTCACGCATCATAACTGTTTCTAGCGGAAAAGGTGGTGTGGGAAAGACTAACTTTACTGTAAATCTTGGTATTGCGCTATCAAAACAAGGAAAGCGGGTTACAATAATAGACGCAGATCTTGGGTTGGCAAATGTAGATGTTATTTTGGGGATTATTCCAAGATATACATTGTCACACATTGTTAGAAATGAAAAAACCATTGAGGAGATTATGTTGGAAGGGCCTCACGGATTAAAAGTTATCAGTGGCGGTTCTGGCATGCTAGACCTCGTCAATTTAAAAGAAGATCAAATAGATAGTTTGATTCATACTTTCGATAAGCTTAATGAAATATCAGACTACATCTTAATTGATACAGGGGCTGGACTGAACAACTCGGTGTTGTCCTTTATTAAGGCGGCATCTGATGTGGTCGTTGTAATAACACCTGATCCAACATCTATTACCGATGCCTATGCTTTGATCAAGAATATTTCTGAAGAAGAGAAGCATATAAATCTTGTTATCAATAGAGTGGAGTCTGCTAAGGAAGGCACTGAGGTTTTTGGAAAACTAGAGCGTGCTGCTAAAAAGTTTTTGAAAATTGAACTGAATAATCTCGGTTACATATACGAGGACAACAATGTAAAGAAGTCTGTTCGACTGCAAAAACCTTTCTCGGTTGAGTATCCTAATTCAATCGCTACAAAAGGTATTGAACTGATTGCATACAATTTGGTGAACAAGGAGAACAAGGTGGCGACAGTCAACAAGTTTTCAGTATTTATTAGTAAATTATTTAGATAAAAAGGGAGCTGGTGAAAATTACTCTTTTAAAACTGCTTTCGGATGGTGATCCGTTAGAGTTATCAATAATGAAGGACAATCAAGTAAAAAAATTTAAGAGTAATGTCTATCGTGTCTTAAGCGATGAAGAATTGCTATTATCTGCGCCACTGGAGAAGGGAGCGCTTTATCCATTGCGATCTGGAGAAAACATTCTAGTGGCATTCAATAAAGATAATACAGGAATATATGATTTTTATGCCAATGTTGTAGCAAGGAAGAAAGCTGGGCACTTGTCTGCAATAATAATAAAAAAGACTAGTGATTTAAGAAAGACACAGCGACGTCATTATTTCAGGTTTTCTTATGTAGGTGCATTTGAAATCCTTAAGGGAATAGTCAAAAAAGAGGGGATTGACCCATTAAAAGAGAAGTATAAGAATAACCCTAATATTATTGTTGATGATGATGAAGAACAATACCTTACGGTAGATGGTCGGGACATCAGTGGCGGTGGATTTAGGGCCGTATCTCGGGAACCTCTAAAGGAGACATCCATCGTTGATGGGAGAGTTAATCTAGATGGAAAAATTCTTCGTTATAAAGCGAAAATAATAAGATGTACGACAATAGAAGGGCCTTATCCTAAATATGATATCGCATTCCAATTTGTTGAGCTGGATGATCGCGTCAGAGCGGAAATTATCTCTTTTATTTTCAGAAGAGAACGTAAGACGAGAAATAAGGGGATGGTATAATCGTGAAGACCAAAGTGCTGATAGTTGATGATTCGGCATTCATGAGAAAAGTACTTAGTGATATAATCAATGATTCTACAACGATGGAAGTTGTAGGAACTGCAAAGAATGGTGAGGATGCGATTGGGAAAATTAAATCCTTGAATCCAGATGTGGTCACTCTTGATGTCGAAATGCCAGTAATGGACGGGTTGACAGCGTTGGAGAAAATCATGTCGGAAACACCATTACCAGTTGTTATGCTGAGCAGTTACACAAAAGAAGGTGCCGATGCTACACTGAAGGCACTGGAACTTGGAGCTATTGATTTTATATCGAAACCGAGCAGTATTTTCAAAGTGAACACTGATGATATCATAAAAGAAATCAATGAAAAAATTGTGACGGCGTCAAAAGTCAAGTTTAGGAAATCCCTTAAAAGAGATGGTATTAAACCGACTATAAAGATACCAGTTGCACCGTCTCAACCAAGAAGAAAGAGACAACCACGTGGAACAAAGGTGGAGAAGATAATTGCTATTGGAACTTCAACTGGTGGTCCTAAAGCTTTACAAGAAGTTGTCCCAAAGTTACCTGGCGACTTAAATGCCAGTGTAATAATCGTTCAACATATGCCACCAAAATTCACTAAATCGTTGGCTGAACGATTAGACGGATTGTCGGAAATGACTGTGAAGGAAGCTGAGGATAGAGAACTATTAAAACCGGGATATGCATATATAGCGCCAGGTGATCAGCATTTAAAGATTGGCAGATCAGGACCCGACTATCAAATAGTGTTAACCAAAGAGCCTCCTGTGACAGGTCATAGACCGTCTGCAGATGCAATGTATTATTCTCTTGCAGATTTAGGGTTGTTCAATGTAATAGGTGTTATAATGACCGGCATGGGGTCTGATGGTGCGAAAGGACTTGAGAGACTCAAACATGAAACAAATGGATTTATTATAGCACAAAATGAAGAAACATGTGTCGTATACGGTATGCCAAAGTCAGCCGTTAAGACCGGAGTTGTTGATAGAGAATGCGATTTGCAGCACATATCAAATGAAATTGTGAAAGCTATGGGGGTGTAATCTTATGGATATGAGTCAATATTTAGACATGTTTATTGAAGAATCAAAGGAACATTTGCAACACATGAATTCAATTCTTTTAGATTTAGAAAATTCACCGGATGATTTGAATTTGTTAAATGAAATTTTCAGAATTGCCCACACAATCAAAGGAATGTCAGGTACGATGGGCTTTACGAAAGTTGCCAATTTAACGCATGAAATGGAAAATGTACTACATTTAGTAAGAAATAGAGAAATTGAGGTTACGGAAGGAATCATCGATATTCTATTTGAATGTTTCGATGGTCTTGAAGAGTATATCAACAATCTAGTGGATACTGGCGCAGAAGGTGACAGAGATACAACGGATCTAGTTAATAGATTAAAGAGTATTGTTGAACATAAGGCGGTTGTTTCCATTGATACTGTTTTGGAAGCTCCAGTAGTCGAACAAACAGTCGAAGAAGTGGTGGAAACTGCTAGCGACGACGTCTTTACGATCGATGTCAATGAAAGTACGCTGGAAGTTATCAAGAAAGCGGGACAAGAAGGGCTCATCCCATTAAAAATAAAAGTTGTATTACATGCGGAATCGATGTTAAAGGCTGCAAGAGCATTTATCGTATTCAACACGCTTGAGGAATATGGTGATATTCTTAAATCTTATCCAATAACTGAAGAAATCGAGGATGAGAAATTTGATGATAGTTTCGAACTTATTTTCGTTTCTAAATTAGACGCAGCAACTACAAAGAACGAAATAGAAAAAATTTCCGAAATCGAATTAGCAATCGTTGAAGAAATTCATGTTGACGGCAGTGTCGTTGAAGAAGCGCCTGAAGTGGAAGATATTGAAGTCGTCGACACTTCTGTTGAAGAAAAAGAAGTAATCGTTCCGGAAATACCTAAGCCTATGAAAAAAGAAGCAAAAGAAGATCCTAAGCAACCAAAGGCAAAAACAACAGCTAAAACAGTGCGTGTTGATATCGAACGATTGGACACACTGATGAACCTTGTCAGCGAGTTAATAATCATTAAGACACGTCTAGAAGATACTGACCAATCAGGTGTTCAAAATAGTCATGATGCCATTGAGTATCTTGAAAGAATCACAACAAGTCTACATGATGCGGTTATGAAAGTTAGAATGGTACCAGTTGAACGTGTATTCAACAGATTCCCTAGAATGGTAAGGGACCTCTCTAAGGAACTTGGCAAGGGGATAAAATTATTCATGTCAGGTGAGGAAACGGAAGTTGATAGAACTGTTATAGATGAAATTGCCGATCCGTTGATTCACTTAATCAGAAACTCTATTGACCATGGTATTGAATCACCTGAAGCGAGAACTTCCAAAGGGAAAGATGAAACTGGTTCAGTTTACCTGAGAGCATATCCAGACGGCAATACTGTATGTATTGAAGTTGAAGATAATGGGAATGGTATCGATGAAAAAATCATTGCTGCGAAGGCCCTTGAAAAAGGAATCGTAACAGACTCTGAAGTAGAAATGATGAACCATAAAGAATTGATCAATTTGTTGTTTAGACCTGGATTTAGTACAGCTGAGAAGATAACTGACCTTTCAGGTAGAGGCGTCGGACTTGATGTTGTTAAGACGAAAATCGAGTCATTAAATGGTACTGTTGAAGTTGATAGTGTCCTTGGTGACGGCAGTAAGTTTACGATTCGTTTACCATTGACATTAGCGATTATTCAAGCGTTGATGGTTAACTTAGGCGAGGAAAAATATGCATTGCCGCTTAACAATATCAAGGAAATTACAACAATTCAGTCTTCTGCAATCAGCTTGGTTCAGAATCAAGAAGTTGTGTTGTATAGAAACAAAACATTACCGATCATTCGGTTAAATGAAGTATTGGATGTAGAATATAGAGAAGAACAAGCACAAAAAGATGAAATGATTGTTGTAGTTGTACGTAAAGGCGATCAAGAAGCAGGTATTGTCGTTGACAGCCTTATTGGACAACAGGAAATTGTTATCAAGTCTTTAGGTAAATATCTAACAGGTATCAAAGTTATTGCAGGCGCTACGATTCTTGGTAACGGTTCAGTTGCCTTAATCATTGATCCGAACCAATTATTTTAGTGAAAGGAGAATTCGTTATGAGCACAATTAGAGAATATGTAATATTCAAATTAGCTGGTGAGCATTATGGAATTGACATCGGCAATGTAGAAAATATTGAAAAACCTTTTGCAATTACGAGAGTACCTTATACAGATGAGTATATTATCGGGGTTGTCAACTTAAGAGGTAATATCATTCCTGTCATTGATTTGAGAAAAAGATTTGGCATAGAAAAAAAGGAATTTGATGAGGAAACGAGAATTATTATAGTAAGTGTCAATGAGTTGAATATCGGCATGGTTGTCGACTCGTCGTCTGAAGTTCTTCAATTGGATCGTGAAAATGTTGATGCAGCACCTTCGATTAGCAACAACTCGACAATCAATTTCGTTAAGGAGATTGGTAAGAGTGATGGTCGAATCATCATGTTGATTGATTTGAAGAAAGTTTTAGGCGTTGAAGAAATGGTGGATTTGGAATAGTCTGGGAGTGTAGATATGAGTAAGAACATTGCTGAATTTAACGATATAGTTATAGATGTACTAAGAGAAGTAGGTAACATTGGCGCAGGAAATGCAGCAACAGCACTCGCGAAAATGATTAATAAAAAAGTAGATATGAACGTCCCAAAGGTAAATGTCATGGATTTACCGGACGTTCCTGACTTACTTGGCGGCGCAGAAAAAGAAGTATGTGGCATATTCTTTAAGCTAGATGGTGATATTGAAGGTAGTATCATGTTTGTATTGAACACGCAATCTGCACTTAATTTGGTTAATTTATTAATGCCAAGAGAAGATGCTACTTTTGATGAGTTTACTGTGTCCGCGCTTCAAGAAATTGGGAACATTTTGTCTGGATCGTATATTTCATCTCTGTCTGGGTTGACGAATCTGAATGTTCAGATATCGGTACCTTCGTTGGCGATTGATATGGCAGGCGCCATATTAAGTGTTCCTGCAATTCAATTCGGACTAATGGGTGATACGATATTGATTATTGAAAATCAATTTATTGAAGAAGATGTTGCTAAATCAGTTCAAGGGTATTTTTTCTTAATACCGGAAATTGATTCGTATGAAAAGCTATTGAATAGTTTAGGGGTTACGCTATGAGCACAATGATTAAAGTTGGAATGGCAGATTTAAAGGTGACAAGTTCACCTAATGTGCTTTCCACTTTAGGACTTGGGTCGTGTATTGGAATTTGTCTTTATGATCCAGTGACTAAAGTGTCAGGATTAGCACATATCATGTTACCGTCGAGTAAAACAATTAAAAACAATTCTAACACAGCCAAGTTCGCTGATACAGGTATCGATGAATTGCTTGTGAAAATGGAGGGTCTAGGGGCCAACAAACGCCGTCTTGTAGGCAAGATAGCTGGTGGTGCTCAGATGTTCGCGTTTTCAAGTGGCAATGATACCATGCGTATTGGGGAACGTAATGCTGAAGCCGTTAGAGAAATATTACGAGCGAATCGTATTCCGATTCAGGCAGATGAAACGGGTGGTAATTACGGGCGTACTATTGAATTCTATGCAGATTCAGGAAGATTGCTTATAAAGACCATCGGCCATGGAACGAAGGAAGTATAAAATTCTACGAAAGGTAGCGTCTTTATGTCTATATCAAGTTTATGGAAGACTTACAAAGAAACAAATGACCGCGTAGCTAAAGAACAGTTGATAGTAGATTATATTGAACTTGTGAAGATAATAGCAGGGCGTCTATATGTGAACTACAATCATAATGTAGAATATGATGATTTGGTTAGCTATGGGATTATTGGTTTAATTGATGCAATAGAAAAATTTGATATCGGTAAGAACGTCAAGTTCGAAACTTATGCAAATATTCGGATTAGGGGCGCTATTGTTGATCAAATAAGGTCCTTGGACTGGATACCAAGGAGCACTCGCCAAAAATATAAGAAAGTTGAAGGCGCTCTTGAGAAACTTCAAAACATATATGGCGATCATTTATCAGATGAATTGCTGGCGGATGAGCTTGGTATTTCAAAAGAGGAGTTGCATAAAACACTTAATGAAATTTCTAATTTGGCTGTTTTGTCGTTGGAAGATACAGTTAACGAAACAGGCACAATGGATGTGAAGTCGGATGATATAGAAATGGATCCTCAGGCTTCGCTGGATTCCAAGGAAACAGAAAACATATTACGTGATCAAATAGGGCGATTGCCCGAAAAAGAGAAAAAAGTTATTTCACTGTATTATTATGATGAACTAACCTATAAAGAAATTGCAGCAGTCATGGGTATATCTGAATCACGGATATCCCAATTACATTCAAAAGCAATCATGAAGCTAAAGACAAAGCTAAAAACGTTTTAGGAGTGGATAATATGTCAGAGGCAAAACCGGATAATGGTACGACAAATGAAGTGATGGACAAGAAGTATGATTATAAAGTATCTATTTCAAGTGATTATTATGAAGCGCATTTAACTTTAGAAATGCATTCAAAAACGTATAAATTAAGCCAGGATGAAATTGTGGACTTATTAAAAGAGCGTAATGTCATTTTTGGGCTTGATTATGAGGTAATCAATAGAATTATTGAGGATCCTCTTAGCTGTAACAGTCTTCGTATTGCAAAAGGAATAAAACACGAAAATGGAAAAGATGGCGAAATTGAGTATTTTGTCAAACAAGAAGAAGATGTAAAACCAACGTTGTTGGAAAACGGAAAAGTGGATTTTAAACATTTGAATTTTGTTCAAATGATATCGGTTGGTGATGTGCTGGCGCAACGGTCAATGCCAACTGAAGGGAAGAATGGTACAACAGTAACTGGAAAGATTATTAAAGCGCGACCAGGTAAGATTTCGAATTTTAAATTTGGGAAAAACGTTCAAATGACTGAAGATGAGTTACAACTGGTTTCTACTGTTGAAGGGACAGTTCAGTTTTCAGGCGATAAAATAGAAGTAATACAAGTATTAAGCATCGATGGTGATGTCGGTGTCAAGACTGGCAATATCGAATTTAGTGGGAAAGTGATTGTCAATGGTAACATTACGTCAGGTTACTCTGTAGAATGTGATGGAGATCTTGAAATTAATGGCATCATTGAGGCTTGTACCATCAAAACTAAAGGAAATTTATTTGTCAGTGTTGGGATTCAAGGGAATGAGATTGCTGATATTACCTGTGAAGGTGACATGGTATGCGGATTTATGAACAATTGTAAAGTATACGTTGCTGGTAATATAGAGTCCAGCTCGATTATGCATTCGGAAGTTATATGTGACGGTACATTGAAGGCGTTAGGTAAGAAGGGATTGTTGATCGGTGGTTCAATTCAAGTAAGACGTGAAATCGAAGCAAAGGTGATTGGATCTGAAATGGGAACAATTACATACTTGAAATTAGGTATAGATAGCAAGATTATGGATGAATACAATTATCTTGCCAATGAGCTTAAGGAACATAAAGTAGGCATCAAGAAACTCGATCAAGCTTTGAAAATTCTAAAGAAGCAGACAGAGGCAGACCCGAGTAATAAGGAAATAAAAGCGATGTATGAAAAAACACGTATTTCAAGGGCTGAGTATCAAAAAGAGTTTGCAGAAATGACGATTAAATTCAAAGAAGTCAATGAAATCATCGGTCAGTTGATGGGGTCAAGAGTCTCTGCGAAAGAAGTGTACCCTGGGACAAAAATAAAAATTGGGAATTCTTTTTATAATGTAAAAGCTTTACTTGAACGCGTCATTATTAAAAAAGATGCTGGAGAAATTATTGTAACCTCAATGTAGGAGTGTGACCATTATGCCGATTCGACCAATTGATATGCAGACTATGTTGCCAAGATCTCAAAAACAGCACAATGCCAAAGAGGTAGTGGTACATAAAGAACAGAATGCACAGCATAATAATCAAATGCGTAATGAGGAAGTTGCGAGAAAAAAACTTCAGCAGGTTCAAAAGAACGAACAAAAGGATACTGCGCGTATAAAAGAAAAAGAACGCGAGGAGCGTGAAAAAGGATCCTCGAAGAAAAAAAAGAAAAAACTTGTTTCAAAAAATAAAAAGGGAAGCGATAAGGACAAGGACGACAAAAGCAATTCAGAGAAACCTTTTTTAAGACGTAGTCATTTTGATATGAAAATATGAGGGAACTTAATGATTGGATTATATAGTATATTACTAGGCGCGACGCTTGTGGTTTGCGCCTTGTTTTTGTTAAAAAGAGAATTTCAAAATGCATATTTCGTTGGGGCCAAACAACCGATGACGAAAAATGACATGTCCAACGACAGTCTTGTGGATAGCGCCTTATCCGAGATGGAAAATGCAATGGTTGACATGAGTGAAGCATTTTATGATATATCTGGAGATTTAGAAGGTAAATATAGTATCCACGAAAAAGAAATTGACCTGCTAAATGAGAAAGTTCAGCGACTTGAAGAAAAACTTGGGACACAGGAAAAGCTGTTGATGAATTTTAAAAACAGCACTAGGGTAAAAAAGCAAGTGGCTGAGCCAGTTGAACTTCAGGAAAAGCCACCACAACAGACGATGAACCCTGTAGGTGAAAAAGCTAAAGAAATGACTCCACATGAAGCGATAGCACCTGAAGAGGTTCATAAAGGCGCTAGAACACCTGAAGAAAGTGCTGATATCAAGGGTAAGATCATAGGTATGCGTAGTCAGGGGCAGTCGTTAAGACAAATAGCGAAAGAACTGAATATGGGGTTAGGTGAAATTCAGCTTATTCTCAACATGAAACGTTAGAAAAAGTTGCTTTTTATTATTGCACTCGTACTTCAGTTATGTTATACTTTTTAAGGCAATATTACACACCTATCGCAATTTATAAGAAGGTGCCCATAGGGTTTCTTATAGAGATGAACGATGGGGAGGATTAAAAACTAAGGAGGAAGAAATTATGTCAGTAATTTCAATGAAACAATTATTAGAAGCTGGTGTACACTTTGGTCACCAAACAAGAAGATGGAATCCTAAGATGGCTCCATATATCTTTACAGAAAGAAACGGTATCTACATTATCGACTTACAACAAACTGTTGGACTAATTGATGATGCTTACAACGTAATCAAAGAAGCTGCTGCTGGCGGCGGAAAAGTATTATTCGTTGGTACTAAGAAGCAAGCTCAAGAAGCTATCGAAACTGAAGCTAGAAGATGTGGTATGCACTTCGTAAGCCAAAGATGGTTAGGTGGAATGCTTACTAACTTCAAGACAATTAGAAAAAGAGTTGACTTACTATACAAGTTAGAGAAAATGGAAGAAGACGGAACTTTCGAAGCACTTCCAAAGAAAGAAGTAATCAAGTTAAGACTTAAGAAGGAAAGACTTGAAAGATTCTTAGGCGGTATCAAAGAAATGAACGTATTACCAGATGTAATGTTCGTTGTTGATCCAAAGAAAGAAAAAATCGCTATTAGAGAAGCTAGACTTTTAGGTATCCCTGTAGTTGGTATCGTTGATACAAACTGTGATCCTGAAGAAGTTGATTACGTTATTCCTGGTAACGATGATGCTATTAGAGCAGTTAAGTTAATTGCTGGTAAAATGGCTGACGCTGTAATCGAAAGCAACCAAGGTGAGTCTTTCGACGAAGCAGAAACTACAGAAGCGTAAAACTAAAGGGTAGGGCATGCCCTACCTTTTTCTTAAGACAATAAAATTTTAGGAGGCGTTATTATGGCAGTAACAGCTGCAGCAGTAAAAGAGTTAAGAACAATCACAAGCGCAGGTATGATGGATTGTAAAAAAGCATTAGTGGAAACTGATGGTGATATGGACGCGGCAATCAAGCTTTTAAGAGAAAAAGGTCTTGCTAAAGCGGCTAAAAAAGCAGGTAGGGTAGCAGCGGAAGGTATCGTTGTTTCTTATATTCACAGTGGAAGAATTGGTGTTCTTGTAGAAATCAACTCTGAAACAGATTTCGTAGCTAAGAACGTTGAATTCCAAGAATTTGGTAGAGACGTAGCAATGCAAATTGCAGCTTCTAATCCTAGATTCGTAAGAAGAGAAGAAGTTTCTGAAGAAATTCTTAATGCTGAAAGAGAAGTTTTAGCAAATCAAGCAAGAAACGAAGGAAAGCCTGAAAAGATCATCGATAAGATGGTTGAAGGTAGAATCGCTAAGTACTACAAAGAAAACTGTTTATTAGAGCAAGTTTTCGTTAAGAACCCTGATGTAACGATTCAAGAACTATTAAACGAAAAAATTGCTAAAATCGGTGAAAATCTTTCAATCAGAAGATTTGCTAGATTTGAAGTTGGCGAAGGTATCGAAAAGAAAGAAGAAAACTTTGCTGAAGAAGTTGCTAAGCAACTTGGCTAATTCATTTGAATATTTAATGAGAGAACACCACGGTGTTCTCTTTTTTCGAGAAAAATAATGGGTATAAGGAAAAATAGAGGGTTTTTGAAATCCGTGTAGAATATATAATAGGATAGTGGAATGGAGGTCGTTTTTTTTGAAACCAAAGTACAAAAGAGTCATACTAAAACTTAGTGGAGAGGCACTTGCTGGACCTCAAGGATTTGGTATCGATAATGATGTTGTCAATCTTGTTGCTAAAGAGATTAAAGGGTTAGTTGATTTAGGGGTTCAAGTAGCGGTTGTTATCGGTGGCGGAAACTTTTGGAGAGGCAGAAGCAGCGAAGACATGGACAGAAGTACAGCAGATTATATCGGCATGATGGCGACCGTTATGAATGCTTTAGGCTTGCAGGAAGCAGTAGAGAGACATGAGATGCAATCACGCGTGATGAGTGCGATTGAAATGCGCCAAGTTTCTGAGCCATATATCCGCAGAAAAGCAGTCCGTCACCTTGAAAAAGGTAGAGTTGTAATCTTTGCAGCGGGAACGGGTAATCCATTCTTTTCAACTGATACAGCTGCATCGTTAAGAGCAGCTGAAATTGAAGCGGATATTATCTTACTTGCAAAGAAAGTAGATGCGGTCTATGATTGTGATCCTTTAGACAATCCGGATGCGAAATCATTTGATCGTTTAACATTTTCACAAGTACTTGAAAAAGGATTGCGTGTAATGGATACAACGGCAATTACACTTTGTATGGAAAATAATATTCCAATCCATGTCTTTGGATTAAAAGACACAAATAACATCAACAAAGTGATTTACGGAGAAGAAATCGGAACAATTATTAGGGAGGCGTTTTAATGGCAGCTGAAGTTCAAAATCAATTAACTGAAAAAATGGAAAAGACAATTAGAGTCTTAAAGGACGAGTTACACAGTATTAGAGCTGGAAAGGCAAACCCGTTAATCCTAGATAGAATTACGGTAGAATATTATGGTGCTGAAACGCCACTTAAGCAATTGGCGGCAATTTCTGTACCAGAGCCAAGAATGATTCAAATTCAACCATACGATGCGACTGTATTAGGTGATATTGAAAAAGCAATTCAAATGTCTGACTTAGGATTAAATCCAGCGAATGACGGAAAAATGATTCGTTTAACGATTCCAATGTTAACAGAAGAAAGACGTAAAGAATTAACAAAACTTGTTAAGAAAACTGGCGAAGACGCTAAAGTTGCTCTTAGAAATGAAAGAAGAGAAGCAAATGACAAGTTTAAGAAATTAAATAAATCTAAAGAAATCACTGATGACGAATTAAAAGGCTACGAAGATGACGTGCAAAAGGCAACAGACAAGTTTGTTAAAATGATTGATGACCTAGTGTCACAAAAAGAAGCTGAGGTTATGGAGGTTTAAGTTGAACTTTCCTGATGTTATCGGTATGACAATCGATGAAGCAAGGCAACGTATATTTGAGTATTCAAAGGATATTGCTTTCGTTATTCACGAATGTCATTCTTTTAAAGATAAGGAATTATTTCCTTTGTCTGATTCAAGAGTTCTGAAACAAGTAAATGACGCTCATGCAGTTCATTTATATGTAGGATTCATAGAACAAGAATAAACTAAAAACTACCCCCTCTTGTTAAGAGGGGGTTCTATATCAACCAAGAAACGTGATGGAAATATTCTATAGACATTCAACAGGAGGCACTATGGAATTAGAATTAGGCAAAATTCCAGAGCACATTGCAATTATAATGGATGGCAATGGTCGATGGGCAAAAAAACGATTTTTACCAAGGCTAGCAGGTCATAAAGCTGGCTCAGAAACCCTTAGGGAAATTATAGCAGCGTGTGGTGATTTTGGCGTTAAGCACCTGACGGTATACGCTTTCTCTACAGAAAACTGGGGACGCCCTCAAGAAGAAATTTCTGGTCTGTTCAATTTATTGAGAGGCTATTTAGATACTGAATTAGAAACATTGCACAAAGAAGGTATACGTGTCAACGTGATTGGAGACATATCAAAACTGCCTGAGGATCTAAGGAAAAAAATAGAAGGTGCAATGAATAAAACAGCTGACAACTCAAGACTTCAGCTAAATATTGCCCTTAATTATGGTAGCAGAGACGAATTAGTCAAGGCAGTCCAAAAGGTAGCTGCTGAAGTAGCATCTGGTGATTTGGCTGTAGAGGATATTGATGAGCGTATTATCGAGTCAAATCTATTTACGAAAAACATTCCAGATCCGGATTTGTTGATACGCACTAGTGGTGAGTTACGATTAAGTAACTTTTTGTTGTGGCAATTGGCCTACAGTGAATTTTATTTTACGGATGTTTTTTGGCCAGATTTTAAACGACCACAATTAATTGAAGCAATTGCAACATATCAGAATAGAAAAAGACGATTTGGAAAGTTATAGAGGAGGATGGATATGCTTAAACGCACCATATCCGCATTGGTTGCATTACCCATACTGGTATTCACCGTTTATAAAGGTGGTTTGCTAATGGATATATTGGCAATGCTCGTTAGTTTAATAGCATTGTACGAGTTTTATCATTGTTTCAACAAAATAAACATTTCACCTTTTAAGGTCATTGGTTATGTTGCGACAATAAGTGCTTACGCTTGTTTAATCTTTGAGTTAGGCGTAACATTCCTGTACATGACATTTATGATATTGTTGTTCATGACCATGATTTTTTATGTTCATCGACGTACTGAAAACAGTTTTTTTGAAGCTGCGATAACAGTTTTCGGATTCACGTATATTACCATATCGCTTATTCATATACCGATGCTGGAACGTGTAAATGGTGGTATCATCATATGGTATCCATTTATTTTGGCTTTTGTAACAGATACTTTCGCATATTTTTCTGGTAAAATGTTCGGTAAACACAAACTGATTCCAGACGTCAGTCCTAATAAGACAAAAGAAGGATCTATTGGTGGTGTAATAGGAACAACAGTGGTATCCGTTGTATTTGCGATGATTTTTGATCCGAGTTTAATGGTGTTCGCTGGAATTATCGGATTTATTGGTAGTATCATCTCCCAATACGGAGATTTACTGGCATCTAAAATCAAGCGTTTTGTCGATATTAAGGATTATGGTAATATCATGCCAGGACATGGTGGCATAATGGATCGATTTGATAGTATCATTGTCACTTCGCCTTTTGTATTTTATGCGTATATGTTGTATACTACATTGATGTAAACTATAGACTCTCATCTTAAACATCGCTTTAAGTGAGAGTTTTTCTTTTTAATAAATTGACAATACTTATTAATAGAATGTTCATATCCCTAAGGTATAATTTTAGTGGACACTTTGATATAATAGTACATGAAGAAATAGAAAGAGGATATTTAATGAAAACAATAACAATTTTAGGGTCGACGGGTTCAATAGGCATGCAGGCATTGGATACCGTAGCCTTTGATAGAGAATCGTTTACTGTGCATGCCTTGGCTTGTAACAGTAATATTGATATTTTTGAGCAACAATTAAGGCAGTTCAAACCAACTTATGGCGTCGTGTATGACGAAAAGGCTTATAAGATTTTAAAGGGCCGGTTTGATGAAACGGATACACAGCTGTTGACAGGGATGGAAAGTCTTATACAGGTATGTTGTGACGATGAAGTAGATTTTGTATTAGGTGCAATTGTCGGTAATATCGGATTGATTCCAATGTACCACAGTATTAAGGCAGGTAAGGAGATTGGACTAGCCAACAAAGAAACACTTGTGACAGCTGGGGCGCTACTTATGCCGCTGGCTGAGGAAACAGGTGCTAAAATCATTCCAGTAGATAGTGAACATAGTGCTATTTATCAGTGTTTAAAAGGAAATGATCGGTCGTCTGTCAGCAAAATAATTTTGACTGCTTCTGGAGGGCCTTTTAGAGGGTGGTCTAGGGACTCCTTGACGTCAGTAACGTCTGCCCAGGCACTCAAACACCCAAACTGGTCCATGGGGCAGAAAATTTCCATCGATTCTGCTACGCTAATGAATAAAGGACTAGAAGTAATAGAAGCGAAATGGCTCTTTGATGTGGCTATTGAACAAATAGATGTTGTTGTCCATCCACAGTCTATTATTCATTCGATGGTGGAGTTTGTGGATCACATGGTTCTCGCACAATTAGGGATACCTGATATGAGGGGACCTATTAGTTACGCCATGCATTATCCGACGCGACAGCCAGTAAACCATGACCCTTTGGATTTAGTGAAGCTTGGTCAGATGACCTTCGAAGCACCGGATAAAAATGCATTTCCGTGTCTTGAATTGGCATATGAAGCACTGCGGTTAGGTGGCAATACACCAACAATATTGAACGCGGCCAATGAAGAGTTGGTTTATAAATTTTTGAAAAATGAAATAGATTTTTATGATATTCCAAAAAAGATCGAGCAATTGATGCTGACTGAGACAAAGATTCAGTCGCCAACACTTGATCAGATTTTGGAAACGGATATTGAAATTCGTCAAAAGATTAAAATGGGAGTATAGGTGATGATATGTTGACAGCAATTAGTTTTATCGTAGTATTTGCAATGCTCGTGTTTTTTCACGAACTTGGACACTTTGCAGTGGCAAAATGGAATGGCATATTGGTACATGAGTTCTCAATAGGAATGGGTCCTCCAGTTTTCTCCAAGAGAAAAGGAGATACTCTATACTCCTTACGTGCGTTTCCCATTGGTGGTTACGTAAAGATGGAAGGCGAAAATGATGAATCGGACAGTCCGAGAGCATTTAGCAAAAAAAATCCATTACAAAGATTATCAGTTGTTTTTGCTGGGCCATTTATGAATTTTGTTTTATCGACAGTCTTATTTATAGCACTTTTTATGATGCTTGGTATGGCGACGACGACAATTGACGCGGTGCAGCCGGATTCTCCAGCTATGGCAGCAGGCATATTGCCTGGTGATACCGTTACACGTATTAATGATGTAGAAATTAAGACTTGGGATCAGTTGGTCTCTATGATCAACAGCAGTGAAGAGGCATTGGTTATAGATGTTGTCAGAGGTGATTCAGCTTATATATTTGAAGTCACCCCAGAGTTCGATGAGGAAACGGGTAGAAGGCTCATTGGTATTGCGCCTACAATTGAAAAAAATATGGCAGGTGCCGTTGGTGCGTCGATTGAGCAGGTATATTATCTGACAAAGGGTATTTTTGATTTCTTAGGCGATAAGATATCAGGTGCAGGAAAGGTTGAAGGTGAATTAGTCGGGCCGGTAGGCATGGTTAAAATCGTTGGTGAGGCTGCTAAACTAGGGCCGTTGAATTTACTGATGTTAGCTGCATATTTTTCGATTAACTTAGGAATCATCAACTTGCTGCCATTACCAGCATTAGATGGAGGACGTATTATTTTTATCCTTATAGAAATTGTGCGTGGTAAGCCTGTTGATCAAGAGAAAGAAGGCTTCGTTCATATGATTGGCTTCGTGATTTTGATGGCGTTTATGGTTTATATGATCTTCAAAGATATTGGTTTATAGAGATAGAAGCAAGTGAACGTGTAAAAGGAGTGCAAATGATTAATAGAAGACAGACAACAACAGTAAAAATAGGGAATGTACTGATTGGCAGTGATCATCCTATTAGCATTCAATCAATGACAAATACAAAAACTGAAAATATAGAGGCGACGATTCAACAAATACGAGGGCTTGAAAGCGTTGGTTGTGAAATTGTACGTGTTGCTGTTCCAACTTTTGAAGCGGCTGAAGCCATTAAAGAAATTAAGAAAAAAATTCAAATTCCGCTGGTTGCAGATATTCATTTTGATCATCGACTAGCGATTGCAGCCATGGAGAATGGTGTTGATAAAATCCGTCTGAATCCTGGTAACATAGGATCAAATGAGCGGGTTCGGCAAGTAGTGGAAGTGGCGAAACACTATGGTACACCGATTCGTGTCGGCGTCAATAGTGGGTCGCTGAGCAAGGAAGTTCTTAAGAAATACGGTCATGTAACTGCTGAAGGCCTTGTTGAAAGTGCTCTTGAACATATCCGCCTATTAGAAAAGTATCACTTTGAGGATCTGATTGTTGCCATAAAATCATCCAATGTACAAATGACATTAAAGGCCTTTGAGTTAATGGGCAAAGAAGTGCCTTATCCATATCACATCGGTATCACCGAAGCAGGGACCTATTTTTCTGGTACGGTCAAATCTTCAATTGGTATCGGACATTTATTGCTGAATGGCTATGGGGATACCATGCGTGTGTCCTTAACCAGTGACCCGATTAATGAGATTAAGGTTGCAAAAGAAATCTTAAGTGCTTTGGAATTAAGAAGCTTTGGCATCAAAGTTATCTCTTGCCCGACTTGTGGACGGACAAATGTCGACATCGAAAAAATGGCAGAAGCTGTACAGGAGAAGTATGGTCATGTAAATGCTGATATTTCTGTGGCTGTCATGGGGTGTGTAGTCAATGGTCCTGGAGAAGCGCGAGAAGCTGACTTAGGCATAGCAGGCGGTTGTGGCGAAGGGTTGATCTTTAAAAAAGGCCAAGTGTTAAAGAAAGTAAAAGAAGAAGAGCTTTTAAAAGAGCTTTTTAAGGAAATAGATGGATTGTTGGGGAGTTTAAATGAGTAATCAAGATTTAATGACTATTATTGCAAGTGCTTTGGATTCTGCGGAGTACGGTATTTCGGGGATTAAATATTATAAAACCAAAAGAGCTCTTGAAGTGGATGTTTCACTTCAAGAGCTTATTCCATTTCAAAAGGTCAGTGATTTGGAAATGGCGATAGTGACAGCTTTACCATTTTTGACTGAGGCGCGGGTCAATAAGAAGTATCAATTGTCAGCTGAAAGTTTTGTCGATGAATTTGATACCTATTGGCAATACTTATTAGATCGTCTTGCGGCAAAACACCCTTCTTTATCTGGGATTATGAAAGGTGCCCGTCTTGTGAAAGAGGCTGGTGCTGTTGAAGTACATATTTCTGATACAATCGGTTTTATGAATCTGACGAATAAGGGGATTGATAAAGGCGTTCAGAATATCATGTCCCAGGAGTTCACATTCCCTTTCAACATAGAGTTTATATGCGATGAAGATGGATCTATGGAAAACCTGATCGCTTTTGAGGAAGAAAAACAAAGTATTATTTCAGCAAAAGGAAAAGCTCTTAGTGAAGCTGCAGCCAACACAACGCCAAGAAGCCAAGACGCTGGCGGAGATTCGAGAGCATCAGGTGGCGGCAATGGCTCTGGTGGGGGTTATAAACGACAAAAGAGAGAAATTGATGAAACGGTTATCTACAAATATAAGATTAAAGGCAAGCCAGTAGCCATTGACGAAGGTATGATTGAAGAAAGTCAACAGTGCTTTAAAGGTGAGATATTTGATATAGACACGAGAACCTTAAAAAGTGGTAAGACCTTAATGTCGTTGTCGATTAGTGACAAGACAAATTCTATTGGTGTCAAAGCCTTCTTAAAAGAGAATGAAGCTGAGAACGTATTGGACCAGTTAAGCAAAGGTATGTGGATACTCGTTGATGGGAATGTTCGCTATGATACTTTTGAAAAAGAACTGTGTCTTTATATCAACAACATTAACCACGCAGATGCACCACCGACTCGAACTGACAATGCAGAAGTAAAACGTGTCGAGCTCCATATGCATTCGAATATGAGTGATATGGATGGTATTACGCCGGTTAAGACTCTTGTAAAGCGAGCGGCTAAATGGGGACATCCTGCTCTCGCCATAACAGATCATGGGGTATTACAGGCTTTTCCTGATGCACAAATCGCCTCTAAGGGGACCGACTTAAAGATGATTTATGGCGTTGAAGGCTATCTGATCAATGACGATTCAAAAATGTACGAGGATGATCAGACATATCCATTAACAGGCACCTATATTGTTTTCGATATTGAGACGACAGGTTTTAGTCCGATTAATGATGGTATTACAGAAATTGGTGCGGTTAAAGTAGTCAATGGTTCCATTGAAGACCGTTACTCGACGTTTGTGAATCCGGAAAAGCCAATTCCAGCAAAAGTAACTGAATTGACGGGAATCACCAATGATATGGTCAAGGATGAGCGGACTATTGCAGAAGTCTTACCAGAGTTTTTGGCATTTTGTGGCGATGCAGCACTGGTTGCTCATAATGCCAATTTTGATGTGTCTTTTATTCGAGAGAAAGCGCGTAAAAATGGTGACGAAATAAAGCCAATTGTGGTAGATACATTGGCACTGGCAAAATTATTGTTACAAGACTTGAAACGTCATAAACTGAATCAGGTGGCGAAATACCTAAAGGTAAGTTTGGAAAATCATCATAGAGCCATTGACGATGCCAATGCGACAGCTCAGATATTCCTTAAATTTATAACAATGATGAAGGAAGAGGGCATTGAAGTCTTAGCAGACTTAAATCGCTTGGCTTTAGAGCGTATGGACTATACCAAATATAATACAGATCATATTATTATCCTAGCAAAGAATCAGAAGGGGATTAAAGATTTATATAAATTGGTTTCTCATTCTAATATAAAGACATTTTATAAGAAGCCAAGAATTCCTAAGAGTCTTCTTGCAGAGTTACGAGAAGATCTTATTATTGGATCGGCCTGTGAAGCTGGGGAATTGTTTAGAGCCCTGTTATCAGGCGCAACAGATGAGGAGTTAAAAGAGGTTGCTCATTTTTATGATTATTTAGAAATTCAGCCGACTGGCAATAACCAATTCCTTATTGCCAAGGGGATTGCCAACGATGAAGAGAACTTAAGAGATTATAACCGTAAGATTGTTGCCCTTGGTGAAGAAATGAATAAGCCTGTTGTAGCAACCTGTGATGTTCACTTTGTTGATCCAGAAGACGAAGTGTACAGACGAATTCTGATGGCGGGTAAAGGCTTTAGTGACGCTGATGATCAGCCTCCGCTTTACTTGAGAACAACAGAAGAAATGCTTGAAGAATTTGCCTATCTTGGTGCTGAAAAGTGCCGAGAAGTGGTTATAACAAATACGAATTTAATTGCAGACATGGTTGAGGAAACAAAGCCTGTACCAGATGAAACGTCGCCACCAGTTATAGAAGGCTCTGATGTTGAGTTAAGAGAGATGTGTTTTGAAAAAGCACGTCGTATTTACGGTGACGACCTACCTGAAATCGTAGAAGCAAGACTCTCTCGTGAACTGAACTCAATTATCGGTAATGGCTACGCCGTAATGTATATTATCGCGCAAAAGCTTGTAACGAAATCTCTTGAAGATGGTTATCTTGTAGGCTCTAGAGGGTCCGTTGGTTCGTCTTTTGCTGCAACTATGAGTGATATTACTGAAGTAAATCCATTACCACCCCACTATATTTGTGGAACATGTAAGTCATCTGAATTTATTACAGATGGTACTTATGGTAGTGGTGTCGATTTACCGGACAAAGAGTGTCCTAATTGTAATATTCCTTATATTAAAGAGGGACATGAAATACCATTTGAAGTATTCCTAGGCTTTGAAGGCGACAAAGAACCGGATATCGACCTTAACTTTGCCGGCGTTTATCAGGCGACATCCCATAAATACACGGAAGAACTATTTGGTGAGGGATATGTCTACAAGGCAGGTACCATCGGTACTATTGCTGACAAGACAGCCTTTGGATTTGTAAAAAAATATTTTGAAGAAAAAGAGCTCTCTGTCAATTCAAAAGAAGTCTTACGACTTTCTGGTGGATGTACAGGGGTTAAACGGACAAGTGGTCAGCATCCCGGTGGTATCATGGTTATACCGGACTATAAAGATGTGCATGACTTTTGTCCAATACAGTTTCCGGCCAACGACCCGAAATCAGGCGTCATCACAACCCATTTTGATTACCATTCACTGAGTGGGCGTATACTGAAGCTGGATATTCTGGGACACGACGTTCCGACGATCATCAAAGACATTGAAGAAATAACGGGTGTTGATATATTTGAAGTCCCCCTTGATGATCAGGAAACCGTTAAGATATTTACGTCTACAGAGACACTTAATATTGTTGATGAATCTTACAAGGAAACAATAGGGAGTTTAGGTATTCCAGAATTCGGAACAAAATTCGTTCGACAGATGCTTGTGGATACACAACCGTCAACATTTGATGAACTGGTTCGTATCTCTGGACTGTCCCATGGTACTGATGTATGGCTAAACAATGCACAGGATCTTGTAAGAGCTGGGACAACATCGCTGAAGTCTGTTATCGCGACTCGAGACGATATTATGAACTACTTGATACATGCAGGACTTCCCAATAAAGACGCCTTTACCATTATGGAGCGGGTCCGTAAGGGAAAAGGATTAACTGAAGAAAACATTGCTCTTATGCATGAGAACGACGTACCGGAGTGGTATATCTGGTCGTGTAATCAAATCAAGTACATGTTCCCGAAGGCCCATGCCGTTGCATATGTAATGATGTCTTTTAGAATTGCCTACTTTAAAGTGCACCATCCGTTGGCGTTCTATGCGACATACTTCACGACAAAAGTTGATGATTTTGATGCCCAAATAATCTGTCAAGGCAAGGATGTCATCAGAGAAAAAATGAAAAGTTTAGAAGCTATGGAATTTGGTATGAGTAAAAAAGAAGGGGACCTTTATACACTGCTTGAAGTGTCCAATGAAATGTACAGTAGGGACATTAAGTTACGTAAAGTAGATCTTTATGAATCTGATGCTGGGAAATTCAGAGTTGTCGACGGAGAATTATTACCACCACTTTGTTCTTTGCAAGGGGTTGGAATTAATGCAGCACGGAATATCGCAGAAGAGGCAAAAAAAGGCGAGTTTCTCTCTATGGAAGATATCCGTATGCGCGCCAAGGCGACAAAGACTGTTATCGAGGCAATGAAAGAGCATGGCTGTTTAGGGGATATGCCGGAAACAAATCAACTATCTCTCTTCTAAATGTGCTATAATGAACAATGTATACACGTTTAAATTGTTAGAAAAGGGTGATGACATGACTGTGCAAACGAGGAAAGAACGACAGAAATTACGAATTATGTCATATTTTATAGATGCGGCACATGAGGTAATTGAGAATGAAGGGGTCGATGCGGTTACTGTAAGAAAAGTAGCTGATATTGCAGGGTACAACAGTGCAACACTATACAACTACTTTAGTAATTTAGATCATTTGATTGGCTATGCAGCAGTTAAATATCTTAAAGATTACTACCAAGTGTTAGACGACTATATCAAACAAGCTGATAATGGCGAGATGAAGTACTTGAAAATATGGGAAGTTTTCTGTTTACATTCATATGAACGTCCTAAGATTTTTAAGGCCATCTTTTTTATGATGCCTAATGACGATGTGAAAGATGTTTTTGACAACTATTTTGAAATCTATCCAAGTGATTTCGGGATGCATACTGCGGATTTGCTACCAATGTTAAATGCGCACACCTTACACCAACGTAATAAGGAAAGTTTAAAGGCTCTCGTTGAAGAAGGGGTTATTGATGCCGATACTATTGATTCTTTAAACGACATGACGATTATCCTCTATAGAGGATTCCTTGATAAAATGATTAATACTTCACAGGATAAGTTGGTGAAAAATGAAGAGGTAGATCGGATTATTAATCACATCAGAAGGACGATAGACGCCTTCAGACTTTAGCTTTAACCTTAAATAATATCCATTAATTAAACTAAATAACAGAAAATCATTAAAAACCTTGAAAAATATTAAATTTTTTTCAAGGTTTTTTTATGTGGCTGAAACCATTGAAAACGCTTTATCCTGTGAAAAATATATCAAGCAATTGTGATAATAATTAAACAACTTAACCACGTTTATGAAATAAACATGTTTACAAAGCATCAAAAATTATCTATACTTAATCCATAAGGTATCAGAAAATTGAATCTGAAAGGAGCGTATCTTGTGAAATTAGAACTAGGTAATTTTTTTGTTAAAGAAGTAAAATTTGGTGAAGCAACTAAGTTTTCAAAAGGTACTTTAACAATCAACAAGGAAGAGGCAATTGCTGTAGTAAAAGAGGATGAGCATATTACTGATTGTGATATTGTAATCGCTAATCCAGGAGACGAAACAAGAATTGTACCGGTTAAAGAGGCGATTGAGCCAAGAGCTAAAGTTGGTTCTGAAGCGGCTGCTTTCCCAGGTGTGACTGGCGAAGTATCGCAAGCAGGTATCGGTAGAACAAATGCACTTAAAGGATGTAGTGTTTTAGCAGTAGGAAAACACTGGGGTAGTTTCGGTGACGGTCTTATTGACATGTCAGGCGAAGGTGCTAAGTACACATTATTCTCTCAGTTAATTAATATTTGTTTAGTAGCAGATACTGATGAAGAATTTGAAAGACATGAGCAACAAAAGAAAAACCATGCAATTAGATGGGGTGCACATAGATTAGCTGAGTATTTAGCTAAGGCTGTTGAAAATGAAACACCTGAGGAAATGGAAACATTAGAATTAGGTGCGATGACAAAGCGTTCTGCTGAAGTATCAAAATTACCATCAGTAGTATACGTAATGCAGCCACAATCACAAATGGAAGAAATGGGTTACAACGATTTAATTTACGGATGGGATTTAAACCACTTCGTACCAACACTTGTTCACCCAAATGAAGTATTAGATGGCGCGTTTATCTCAGGATCATTCATGCCATGTTCTTCAAAATGGTCAACATATGACTTCCAAAACAATCCAACAATCAAGCGTTTATATAGCGAACATGGAAAATCACTTAACTTCTTAGGTGTTATCATGTCTAACTTAAACGTTTCACTTGAGCAAAAGCAAAGATCTGCACAATTCGTTGCTAAATTAGCGACAATGGTTGGTGCTGACGGTGCTGTTTTAGCTGAAGAAGGTTACGGAAACCCAGATGCTGACTTTATCGCTTGTTTCGTGGAATTAGAAAAAGCTGGCGTTAAGACAGTTGGTATGACTAACGAATGTACTGGTAGAGATGGACAATCTCAACCACTTGTAACATTAGATGAAATGGCAGATGCTATCGTAACATGTGGTAACGTTTCCCAATTAATTGAATTACCTGCAATGAAAACTGTAATCGGTGAGTTAGAAGCACTTGCTAGAGATGGTTTATCAGGTGGTTGGGCATTTGATGAAAAATTAGGTGCATCAGTTAAAGAAGACGGTTCAATTATTCTTGAAAACAACTCAATGTTCTGTGGCGACCAAGTTTGTGGATGGTCTCCAAAAACAATGAAAGAATTCTAGAGAGAGGAAGGCGTAAATACATGAAAAAGGCAGTATTATATATTAACCAATTCTTCGCAGGTATCGGTGGAGAAGAAATGGCTGACCATGCTCCAGAAATTAGAGAAGGTCTAGTAGGTCCAGGTCTTGCATTAGACGGGAGTCTTAAAAATGCAGAAGTAACACATACAATTATCTGTGGAGATAACTTCATGGGTTCTAATACAGAAGAAGCTGTTGCAACAATCAACGGATTCTTAAAAGACATCGAATTTGATATTTTCTTTGCTGGACCAGCATTCCAAGCGGGTCGTTATGGTGTTGCATGTGGAACGATTTGTAAGCACGTTGAAAAAGAATTTGGCGTGAAGACAATCACTTCAATGCATGTAGAAAATCCAGGCGTTGAAATGTTCAAAAAAGACACTTATGTTTTCCCAGGTGGAAAGAGTGCAGCAGCAATGAGAAAAGACACTGCTAAAATGGCAGATTTAGGTGATAAGATTCTTGATGGCGGAACAATGTTCTTAGCTGAAGAAGAAGGCTTCTTTGTAAGAGGCGTTCGTCACCAAGTGTGGAGAGAAGACGCAGTACCTGCAGCAGACAGAGCAATCGATATGCTGATCAAGAAATTAGCAGGTGATGACTTCCAAACAGAATTACCAATTCCAAAATTAGATAGAGTTCCAATTGCGGCACCTATTGCAGATTTATCAAAAGCAAATATTGCTATTGTTACAACAGGTGGTATTGTACCAGTTGATAACCCAGACAGAATTCAATCTGCATCAGCAACTAGATGGGGACGTTATGACATCTCTGCTGATATGGGCTTAGAAGGTGGTATTTATAAAACTATCCATGCTGGTTTTGACCCTGCAGCAGCAGACGCAGATCCAGATGTAATCGTACCAATCGATTCAATGAGAGAGTACGAAAAAGAAGGAAAAATCGGTAAACTTCATGAATTCTTCTATAGTACAGTAGGTACGGGAACAACAGAAGCAGAAGCGGCTAGAATGGCGAGCGAAATGGTTCCATTCCTTCAAGAAGCTGGTGTAGATGCAATTATCTTAACTTCTACTTGAGGCACTTGTACTCGTTGCGGTGCAACGATGGTTAAGACGCTTGAAAAAGCAGGTTTCCCAATTGTACAAATGTGTAACCTTATCCCTGTAGCTACTACAGTAGGCGCAAATAGAATCGTACCAACAATTTCTATTCCTTACCCACTTGGAGATCCAAGTACTTCTAAGGAAGCACAATGGAAATTAAGACACCATAGAGTAGGCGTAGCATTAGACGCATTAACAGAGGATGTTCAAGAGCAAACTGTATTTAAAGTAAAAATATAGGGGGCAATTAATTAATGGATAATAAAAAAACAAGTAATGTTGTGTTTTATGTATCCCTTGCAATTGTATCTGTTATAGCTGCGTGGGGGTTGTTTTTCAGTGAGAACTTTGGAGTTCTCGCTGGTAAATTGATGAGTTTTTTAACAGTCAACTTCGGTTGGATGTACTTACTCTCAATGTTTGTATTTGTAATTGTCGCTCTTATGCTTGCTTTCAGTAAGTATGGGAAGATTAAATTAGGAGCGGATGATGACGTTCCTGAATTTAGTACGAAAACGTGGTTTGCGATGCTGTTTGGTGCAGGAATGGGTATTGGTCTTGTATTCTGGGGTGTTGCAGAACCGATTTCGCACTTTGTAAACCCACCTAATATGATCCCAGGAAGTCCCGAAGCTGTGTCTTTTGCCATGCGAGCTTCATTCAAGCATTGGGGCTTCCACCCCTGGGCAAATTATGCCATTATTGGATTAGCGCTTGCTTACTTCCAATTTAGAAAAGGGTATCCAGGACTTATTAGTAGTATTTTCATTCCGATTATCGGTAAAAAAGGCGTTGAAGGTCCAATTGGAAAAACAATTGATATCCTGGCTGTATTTGCAACTGTTGCAGGTGTAGCGACTTCTCTTGGATTGGGAACGATGCAGATCAATAGTGGAATGAATTATGTGTTTGGTCTTCCAAAGACAGCAATGGTTCAAGTTGGTATTATCGCCGTTATCACGGTTATATATATCTGGACAGCTGTAGCAGGTATTGAAAAGGGGATTGCTCTACTTGGAGACATCAACCTTGTTCTTGCTGGTGGACTGTTAACATTATGCTTTGTGATTGGTCCTAAACTGATCATGTTTAATGGTTTAGCTGAAGGTTTAGGTCAATATATTAACAATTTTGCTTATGATAGTTTACATTTAAATATTACTGGCGATAATTCGTGGATAAACGGATGGACTGTATTCTATTGGGCATGGTGGATTGCATGGGCACCATTTGTTGGATCGTTCATTGCACGTATTTCTAAAGGTAGAACTGTAAGAGAGTTTGTTATGGGTGTTATAATTGCTCCTGCTATCGCATCTTTCGTATGGTTTGCTATCTTCGGTGGTATGGGTATTGATATGATCGCTAAAATGGGTATGGAAGCATTATCACAGCTTCCAGCAAGTCCTGAAACTGCACTGTTCATAGTATATCAACAATATCCGTTGTCAGCGATACTGTCAGGAATTACCTTACTATTATTGTGTACATTCTTTATTACATCTGCCAATTCAGCGACATTTGTATTAGGAATGTTCACGTCAAATGGGGATTTGAATCCTTCTAACAAGAAGAAGATCATTTGGGGTCTTGTTCAATCGCTGTTAGCGACGGCACTATTGCTAGCGGGTGGTCTTAAGCCACTTCAAACAGCATCGCTTGCAGCAGCATTCCCATTTGTATTTATTATGTTGGTTGCTTGTTTTTCTATCTTCAAAGCATTTGGAGAAGAAGAACTTTAGAATTCACCAAGTTCTATATAGCAAGGAAGTTATGTCATAATTAATTGGATATAAGTCAGTTAAATATAACTTCTTTAAAACTCTTACAAAAAAACCGTCTCTGCTTGGACGGTTTTTTTGTGCGCGAAAATATAGTTGTATAACGGTATAATTGTCAGAAAGCTATTTAAAATTTCCCTAAAATACTATATCATTGAAAACGAGTTTGAAATGTGAAAGGAAAGTCTACATTGAATACAGAGGCGATAAAAGGGAACAATACATTTAAAACATATCTGCTATTAGCAGTTCTTATTGCTGTCGGAAGTGAAATCCATTTCTATCCTTTAAACAGTCTTTTAAGGATCTCTATGGGGATTATCATTCTAAATATTGTAGGGATGGTCAGGGAAGATATCGATCCGCTACCCATGATTTTACTAGCGGGGATGGTGATATTTGGCGAGCGGTTAATAACCGGTGTGGCTTTTGGGGAAGTGGCCTATGAAGTTGCATTTCTCAATGGATTGCCATCACTTGTTTACTATATAGTGTTTGCATTTCTTTTTAAGGCGTCACACATTTATCGTCACAGAAATGAATTTTTCAGGACCTTACTACTATTGGCGACTGCAGATATTGTCAGTAATGGCCTTGAGGCACTTCTGCGTAATGATTTTTCCTCAAGAACCTTGATGATTATCATACTGGTGGGCTTTATCAGAAGTTTTGTTGCCTATGCCGTGTATACCGCCTGGCGAAGAAAAGAACTGTTCATTATAAGACAGGAACATCAGAAGCGCTATAGTCAACTGAACATGCTGGTCGCCAATGTTGAATCGGAACTCTTCTATTTAAAGAAGTCCTCTGGTGATATCGAATCGGTCATGAGCAAGTGTTATGCCTTGTATGGTGAAGCAGCAGAAGGTGGAGAAGAAAAAAAAGCGTTACTTGATATATCTAAGGATATTCATGATATCAAAAAAGATTATCTGAGGGTATTGAATGGCTTTCAGGATTTTGTAGACAATTTACAGGAGTTGGAGTTTCTAAAGGTCAGCGATATTTTCGAAATAATGAAGACAAACTATAATAAGGTAAAAAGGGATTTGCCTTATACGATACAGTTGTCCTACGAACAAAAGGGCAATCCTGTTATGGAAAATTACCTGAGTGTATTTACCATCTTGAACAATTTGATCGACAACAGCATTTCTGCCTGTAAAGAAGGGTGCTTGATTCGAGTGATTTATACAGAACATGAGCACTCACATCAATTTATTGTAATGGATAATGGTGAAGGCATCCCTGAAAGCGTAGTGCCACTGATCTTTAATCCTGGATTTACGACGAAGTATGATGCGGTTACTGGCAAATCCAACACCGGTATTGGATTGACCCACGTAAAAAATACGATTGACTCCTTAAATGGCCAGATTACAGTAGACTCCATTGAAGGGGCCGGGACCAAATTTGTGATAACCATGCCTAAGGGCGAAGACAGAAAGAAGGCTGCTTATGAGTAATACTTACATGATTATAGATGACGACATCAATATACGCGCAATGTTGAAAGACTTGATCATTCGAAATGAATTAGGACGTGTCTTTTGTGAATTGGCAGATGGGACAGAAGCTGCCAATGAAATCATGTTTTACAATCCTGATGTGGTCATTGTCGATATGCTTTTACCTGGGAAAGATGGCATCGGTATTATAGAAGAAGCCATGGGATTAGGCTATAAAGGAAAGTTTATAATGGTGTCACAAGTCGAGGACCGCCGGATAATTTCTAAGGCCTATACGGCCGGAGCTGTATTTTTTATCAATAAACCAATTAATAGCGTGGAGGTAGTCAGTGTCATCACCCACGTAGTCAAAAGCCTTGAATATGAGAAATCCTTTAGGCTTATAAAAAATACGGTTTATAATCTTGAGGAAACAAAGCCAATAGAGCCAACCATGTCCTTTGATCGGAAAATAGATCAGATTTTTTCTGATGTCGGCATTATCAATGAAAGTGGTGCGAAGTACCTTAAAGACATTATTATCCGAGTTGTGAAAAAAGAACAGACTAGCGGACGGTTTGATGTTGTGATGAAGGCTCTTTATGAGGAGCTTATTGAAGAAGAGAAAAGTCAACATAATGAAGTCATCAACAGCCGGTCTATGGAGCAGCGTATAAGGCGGACTATTATGAAGGCGCTGTCCACAATTGCCCTACTTGGCATAGAAGATTACTACAATATCAAGTTCATGGACTACAGCACGATATTATTTGATTTGAAGCAAGTCAAACAAGAAATGAACTATATAGAAAATGAAAGTTCTACAAGAGGGAAAGTCAATATTAAGAAGTTTGTGGAAGGTGTTTGTTCAAAAATTAAGTAAATTTAAGCCTGATTACCCCATTATTTTAATAAAATAATGGGGTTTGTTGTAGAATTGTGTAACATTGTGTAACTCATTCATATACTTAAATAGATCAAGTTATTCGACGATTGCAAAATTATTTAAGGGGGATTCACAATGGAATTTAATTTAGACATGATCCAATCAATGGCACTTGCGGTGCTTATATTGATGGCGGGGCAGTTTTTAAGAAAGCGGGTAAATTTCTTGGAACGTTTCTGTATTCCTGCACCGGTTATCGGAGGGGTCATTTTCGCAGTACTAACTTTAGTTCTAAGACAAACGGGTGTCTTAGCCTTTAATTTCGATGTAACATTACAAAAAGTATTTATGACAGCTTTCTTTACCACCGTCGGCTTTACAGCAAGCTTTAAATTGCTGAAGCAAGGTGGAAAGCAAGTAATGATATTTTTAGGACTTGCCATCGCACTTGTAATTCTACAAGATGCTGTTGGCGTTGTCCTAGCAAAAGTATTCGGTATCAATCCACTGATCGGACTTTCTACAGCTTCTGTTCCGATGACAGGCGGCCATGGTACATCGGCAGCATACGCACCAGATTTTGAAGCCCTTGGTGCAACGGGTGCCAATGCAGTAGCAATGGCCTCGGCAACGTTTGGATTAATCATTGGTAGCTGTATCGGTGGTCCGTTAGGAAAAAGATTGATTGAAAAACATAATCTATTAGATGGTGAAGGACGTGAACATTTAGACACATCTTCTATAGACACAGGGGACAAGGCAACGCTACTTGTATCAAGTGAGTTTTTGACAGCGGCGTGTCAAGTGATCATTGCCATGGGTCTTGGGACATTGATCTCTGCATTACTGTCTAAGACAGGACTGACATTCCCGTCGTATATCGGTGCAATGTTTGCAGCGGCAATCTTCAGAAACATTGCTGATTACACAGGTATTTTAAACATAAGAGCAAAGGAAATCGATGTGATTGGTGATACATCACTGTCGTTGTTCTTAGCCATGGCGATGATGAACCTTAAATTATGGCAACTTGGTTCACTGGCAGGATCAATGATGGTTATGCTTGCGGCTCAAACAGTACTGATGATTTCATTCGCCTACTTCGTTACATTCAATGTAATGGGTAGAGATTACGATGCGGCTGTTATGGCTTGTGGTCATTGTGGCTTTGGTATGGGTGCTACACCGAATGCCATTGCAAATATGAGTACACTAACTCAAAAATATAGAATGGCGCCGGTTGCATTCTTTATTTTACCGCTTGTAGGTAGTCTGTTTATCGACTTCTTCAATGCGACAATCATTGCCTTCTTTATGGGGCTGTTTGTATAGACCGTGTGTTTATAAGTAAAAAGAATAATAGTTATAATAGAGGAAAGGGAGATATCACGTTGTGGTATCTCTTTTTTTGTTATAATGAATTGATGGTATCGGGAAAGCTAAAATTTTTATTGACAAGGCAAAGATCCGTTAAAACCAGTTGTTTACAAACAAGTACCCTTATGGTATAATGAGGTATCTTAATATTAAACTGCACAAGAGTGGGCCTTCCCACTCTTTGTTGTTGTTATGGATTCAGTGAGGGGGATGGCGATGAAGTCATTGGAATCACTATACATAGCAGGACAGCTGTTACTATATGACATTTGAGAAAAGAAGGTGAGAGAAATGAAGAAGAAAAAAAGAGTTGTTGATATCGTCAGTGATATTGCGACGCCTTTATGCGAAGCAGAAAATTTAGAACTTGTTGATGTTGAATTTGTTAAAGAAGGACCACATCGTTTTTTAAGATTGATCATTGATAAAGAAGGCGGTATTTCGCTGAATGACTGTGAGTATGTCAGCAGAGGATTAAATGAAGAATTAGATCGTTTAGATCCAATTGAGGAAAACTATTTTCTAGAAGTAACATCTCCAGGTGTGGAACGAGAACTGAAGAAAGATGCTGATTTCGAAAAGTATGCAGGTAAAATGATTCAGGCTAAATTATACCAAGCGATTAACGGTCAAAAGATGGTTGAAGGTATTTTAATCGGCCTTAAAGATGGTTATATTTCAGTTGAAGTAAATGGTGAAACAATTGAAATTCCTAAAGATAAAGCATCCACTGTCAAGTTAGTGGTATCTTTTGATGAAAAGTAGAAGATAGGAGGAAATATAGTGAAACAAGAACTTTTGATAGCCATAGAGCAGCTTGAAAAAGAAAGAGGTATTTCTAAGGATATTCTTATTGATACTTTGGTAACTGCTTTACAAACTGCGTACAAGAAAAATTTTGGAAGCAATCAAAATGTACGTGTAGATTTTGATGAAACGACAGGTGATATTAGAGTGTTTTCTTCAAAAGTAGTCGTAGAAGAAATCTTAGAAGATGATGACCTTGAACTTCCTATTGAGGAAGCAAAGGAAATTAACCCCTCATATGAAATCGGCGACATTATTGAAGAGGAAGTAACACCTAAGGACTTTGGTCGTATCGCTGCACAAACTGCTCGTCAGGTTGTGGTTCAACGAATTAGAGAAGCAGAGAGAAACATTATCTTTGATCAATATTCTGATAGAGAATCAGAAATCATCAACGGAAGCGTTCAAAGAATTTCAAAAGGCATTATCTATATCAACTTAGGTAAGACTGAAGCAATGCTGTTACCAAGCGAGCAAATTCCAACAGAACGTTATGAGCAAAGTTTAAGAATTAAAACGTATATCGTCGAAGTTAAGAATACAACAAAGGGACCACAAATTATGGTTTCTAGAACACATCCAGGTCTTGTAAAGAGATTATTTGAGCTTGAAGTACCTGAGATTCACGATGGTGAAGTTGAAATCAAATCAATTGCCAGAGAAGCAGGCTCAAGAACAAAACTTGCTGTGTACACAAGTTTAGAGGGTGTTGATCCAGTTGGTTCGTGTGTTGGTCAAAAAGGCGCACGTGTTCAAAACATCGTTACAGAATTAAACGGCGAAAAGATTGACATTATCGAATGGTCAGAGGATCCGGTTCAGTTGATTTCAAATGCGTTAAGCCCATCGTCGGTTGAGCGTGTAATTCTTGCTGAAGAAGAGAAAGCAGCACTTGTGGTTGTTCCTGATAATCAATTATCTCTTGCCATCGGTAAAGAAGGTCAAAATGCACGTCTTGCTGCTAAATTGACAAACTGGAAAATCGACATTAAGAGTACGTCACAATACGATGCGATGGACGTAAGCGATTTCAGCCCTGGCATGCTTCATGCAGATGACGACAAGGAAGCAGTCGTTGAAGAAGTTGCTGAAGAGGTTGTCGAAGAAGAGATTACTGAAGAAGTAGTCGAAGAAGAAATTGTTGAAGAAGTAATCGAAAACGAGGAAGAATAAGAGGTCGTTATGAAAGCAAGAAAAGTGCCCCTTAGGAAATGCGTTGGATGCGGAGAACAAAAGCCTAAAAAGGACTTGATCCGCATTGTTAAAAATAAAGATGGTGAATTGTTTGTGGACTTTACTGGCAAAGCCAATGGTCGCGGTGCATATATCTGTGCGGACCCAAAATGTCTGCAAACAGCTCAAAAACGTAAGGCTTTAAATCGAGCGCTAGAGTGCGAAATATCTCAAGAGATATTTGAACGGTTGGAGCAGGAGTTGGCAAGCGATGAAAAATAAAGCGCTGACACTTCTCGGCTTTGCTGCGAAAGCCGGTAAAATAACTTACGGTACTGAAGGGTGTATCATTGGTGTTAATAAGAAGAAAATTCATCTTGTTTTATTGGCAACGGATACAGCTGAAAATACAGCAGAAAAAATTGAATATGCCTGCAAACGTGCAGGTGTTGAGTGTATAAAATGTTTCAATCGTGAGACATTGTCAGAGGCAATAGGCAAGTACAACAAGGTGGTACTCGGCATAACAGATGCTTCTTTTTCAGAAAAGATAAAGGAGTATTGCCATATGGAGTAGCGCTGATTCGGAGGTATAGATATGCCAAATAAGAAAAGAGTTCATGAGCTTGCAAAAGAGCTGAACTTAGGATCAAAAGAAATGATCACTAAATTAGCAAGCATCGGTATAGAAGTAGGTAGTCACATGTCTACCTTAGAAAATAGTGAAGTTGAAAAGGCAATGAAATGGTTCGTAAAAAAACCAGAAGGTCAAAAGCCACAAGGTCAAAAGCCACAAGGCCAAAAGCCACAAGGTCAAAGCAGCAACAGACCACAACAAGGTCAAAAGCCACAAGGCCAAAGACCTCAAGGTCAAAGCAGCAACAGACCAACTGGTAAGCCAGGTGGACAGCAACAAAATACGCAACAACAAAACCAAAACAAGCCAAAGAGAGATTATTCTAAGAAGGTAAAAACAAAGAATAAGATTTACAAGAAAAAGGCTAAAGAAGAAGCAGAAGCAAATGTTGTTGAAGAAGTAGAAATCTTACAAATTCCTGAAAGAATTACGGTAAGCGATTTTGCAGAAAAAATCGAACAAACGCCAAATGAACTGATTATGAAGTTAATGAATCTTGGTGTAATGGCTTCAATCAACCAAGAGATTGATTTTGAAACAGCAGAATTGCTTGCTGCAGATTATGAAATTGCAATTGAAATGATTGTAGAAATTGATGAAGCAGAAGAATTATTCGAAAACTTTGTAGATCCAGAAGAAGATTTAGAGAAGCGTGCGCCAATCGTTACTGTAATGGGCCACGTTGACCACGGTAAAACGTCACTTCTTGATGCTATTAGAGACACGGATGTTACTGACGGCGAAGCTGGTGGTATCACACAGCATATCGGTGCTTCAGAAGTTATGATCAATGGCGAAAAAATTGTATTCCTTGATACTCCTGGTCATGAGGCGTTTACGACGTTAAGAGCCCGTGGTGCAAAGGTTACAGATATCGCTATTTTAGTAGTAGCTGCAGATGATGGTGTAATGCCTCAAACAATTGAAGCAATTGACCATGCGAAAGCTGCTGGAGTTCCAATTATTGTTGCAATCAACAAAATTGACAAGCCAAATGCAAATCCTGATCGTGTGAAGCAAGAATTATCTGAAAGAGGTCTTGTAATCGAAGAGTGGGGTGGCGATGTTATTTGTGTACCAGTTTCTGCTCTTAAGAGAGAAGGAATCGATACACTACTTGAAATGGTTATCTTAGTTGCAGAAATGCAAGAGTTAAAAGCAAATGCTAACCGTCCAGCACTTGGTACAGTAATTGACGCTCGTGTTGAAAAAGGTAGAGGATCAATTGCAACGGTTCTTGTTGATGCTGGGACTTTAAATATCGGAGACGCAATCATCGCTGGTACGACTTATGGTCGTGTTCGTGCAATGTACAACTTCCGTGGTAAAAAAGTTAAGAGCGTTGGCCCAGCTACATCAGTAGAAATCACTGGTTTAAATGAAGTTGCGACTGCTGGTGAAAAGTTCTACGTAGCTAAGGACGACCGTTCAGCGAGAGTAATGGCTGAAAAGCGTGCAATGGACTTAAGAGAAAGAGGCTTACACAAGAATAAACACGTTTCTCTTGAAGATTTATTTAGTCAACTTCAAGCAGGTGAAGTACAAGATCTTAACATCATCGTTAAGGCGGATGTACTTGGATCTGTTGAGGCTTTAAGACAATCATTAATCAAGATTTCTAACGAAGAAGTTAGAGTCAATGTTATCCATGGTAACGTTGGTACGATTTCTGAATCTGATGTATTACTTGCGTCGGCATCGAATGCGGTTATTATCGGTTTCAACGTTCGTCCTAGCCTAAGCGTTACAAGAATGGCGGAAACTGAAAATGTTGAATTAAAGACATATAGAATCATTTACGAAGCAATCAACGATATTGAAAAAGCGATGAAGGGTATGCTTAAGCCTGAGTTCAAAGAAGTTGTTCAAGGATCTGTAGAAGTTAGAGAAATATTCAAAATACCAAATGGTACTGTTATTGCAGGTGCTTACGTATTAAATGGTAAAGTAACGAGAAACTCTCAATTAAGACTTGTTAGAGAAGGTATTGTTATCCATGAAGGTAACGTTTCTTCGTTAAGACGTTTCAAAGATGATGTTAAAGAAGTAAATACTGGGTATGAATGTGGTGTAGGGATTGAAAACTACAACGACCTAAAAGAAGGCGATATTATTGAGTCGTTCATCATTGAAGAAATTAAAAGAGGATAGAGGGTGTTTTTATGAGTTACGCTAGAAGCAAAAGAATTTCAGAAGAAATCAAAAAAGTTGTTAGTAGCTTGATTATGACTGAGATTAAAGACCCGAGAGTGTCAAAACTTACAACGGTTACTCATGTAGAAACAACGCGAGACTTAAGTTTTGTGTACATTTACGTAAGTGTCTTTGATAAGGATTCTTATAAGGAAAGTACAATTGAAGGTCTTAATAAAGCAAAAGGCTATATCCGAAGAGAAATCGGTAAGCGCGTTAGTCTTCGTGCGACACCGGAACCAATTTTTAAATTAGATGAATCCATTGAAAACGGTGTTCACATGAGTGCTGTAATCAATGAGGTCGTGAGTAAACATAACCCAAAACATGACCAAGAGGTAGACGCTGACTCCAACGAGGAAGATGATGATGAATAAGGATTTATTAAGTTTAATCGACAATCATCAAGAGATTGTTTTATTACCCCATGTATCGCCTGATGGCGATACATTGGGGTCTACCTTTGCACTAAATTCGTATTTAAAGAGCCTTGGGAAAACAACTTATGTGGTTTTAAATGATGAAGTGCCATCGAACTTGCTCTTTCTGATCAAGGACACCTTGTATACAGAAGAAGCCTTCGATGCGTTAAAGGTCAAGTTTACATTGACGTTCGCAATGGATGCCAGTGATGCAGGACGTCTTGATACGCGTCAAAAATATCTAAAGGATGTTCAGACAATTTGTATCGATCATCATATTACCAATACTAATTATTGTGACACGAATTTTGTAACGCCAGATGCCTCATCTACTGGGGAAGTCCTTTATGAGTTATTGTATGCCGATGGCGACAGTATTCCTGTAGAGATTGCTTCATCGATTTATGTGGCTATTTTAATGGATACAGGTAGTTTTAGATATTCCAATACATCGAGTCGCACAATGGAAATCGTTTCCAAGTTATTTGGTGCAGGTATCAATTATGTCGATTTGAATATTGAAGTTTATCAAAATGTACCGATTGAAAAATTCAAATTCACCAATATGGTATTGAACACATTGGAATTATCTCATGAAAATAAAGTAGGACTTGTCTATATTACTGAAAATATGATTCAAGACGCTGGTCTTACTATGCAAGATACTGACGGGATCATTGAAAATGTCCGCGATATAGATAGTATTGAAGTCGCTTTGTTTTTAAGAGAAGTATCTCCAAATGTATTCAAAGGCAGTGCACGATCTAAGCGTTACTATGACGTAGCTTCACTAAGTCTAGGTTTTGGTGGAGGCGGACACGTACGCGCTGCAGGTTTTACCATTGAAGGTGACCTACACGAGGTAAAGAATAGAATTCTTTCGTCAATTCAGTTATAAAGGATGAGTTCCGTGGATAAAATCATTAATATTCTAAAACCACCCAATATGACATCTCATGATGTCGTTGGTCGTTTAAGAAGATTGACTAGAATAAAAAGAATCGGTCATACTGGAACCCTTGACCCAATGGCGGCAGGGGTTTTGCCTGTATGTATCGGTAAAAGTACAAAGATAATTGAGTACTTTGAACAGGATGCGAAAACATATCGCTGTGAAATGACATTGGGCGCATCGACAGATACCGAAGATGCTTGGGGTACAGTACTGGAAACATCGGAACTCGTGCCAACAGAAGAAGCGCTGCGGGGCGCGATGATGAGTTTCGTTGGTGATATCGATCAGATACCACCCATGTATTCAGCCCTTAAAATTAATGGACAGAAGCTTTATGACCTTGCCCGTCAGGGGAAGGTTGTAGAACGTCAAGCGAGACGCCGAACCATCCATTCCATCGATATTATTGATATCAATCTGGAAAAAAAGACGGTTTTATACGACGTCACATGTTCAAAGGGGACGTATATCAGAACCCTCTGTCATGACATAGGGGTTCAACTGGGGTGTTTTGCCCATATGAGTTTTCTGATGCGTACTCAAAGCGGACAATTTTCTTTGGCGAATGCCGTAACACTTGAACAATTAAACAACATAGAAGATGTCATCAAATACAGTCAGACAATAGAAGAGACATTATCGACTTTTGAACGTATCGATGTGCCAGTAGACCTACAGCAAAAGATGATCAATGGTGTTAAGATCGATCTGACGCCATATTTGACCAATGAGAGTCAATTTTATATGGTTTATGTCGGTGATCTTTTTATAGGGACTGCTAAATCAACGGATACAGGGATATTCGTCGATAAGTATTTGTATGATCAGCACAATAAAAGCTAGGTGAGCGTATGTTAATAATAGATTCAATTGAAGGGTTTCATGAAATAGAAGGACCTATTGGTCTCTCCATGGGGACGTTTGATGGACTACATATTGGCCATCAGCAGTTAATTGAAAACTTAACGACCCACTGTGAGGAGGAAGGGTATAGAAGTGTTGTCTATACCTATTCCAATCATCCTAGAGAATATACTCTAGGAACAAAAGTACCACGCATCATTACGTTAGAAGATAAGATTTCTCTTTTTGATGAGTTGGGCGTTGATATACTTGTGTTGCTTAAATTCGATGAATTGCAACGGGATATGTCCCCAAATCAATTTCTAAAGGAGTTGTTGTTTGATCCTCTTGATATCCGTTATGTGACTGTTGGCTTTGATTTTCATTTTGGAAAACGGGCTGGTGGGAATGTAGACTTGCTGAGAAGTTATACGAAGGATAAGGACGTTGTTCTTGACATTGTTTCGCCGATAGCACGTTATGAAGAGAAAGTCAGCAGTACCCGCATCCGTAATCTACTCTTTGAAGGCAATTTGATAACGGTGAATGAGCTGCTGGGCAGACGCTACAGTTTTACCGGTGAAGTTGTCCATGGTAAACATGTGGGTAAGTTGCTAGGGTTCCCTACAGCAAACCTTCAGGTGGATGAAACAATGAATCTTATAAAGTCGGGGGTCTATATATCCATGGTGAAGTTAGGGAAAACCTATTACCCATCTGTCACCAACATTGGATTCAATCCGACATTTAACCAAAAGGAATTAAACGTGGAAACATTCATCTTGGACTTTGATGAAAATCTTTACGGTCGCAAAATCAAAGTGGAGTTTGTGAAACGGTTACGAGATGAATTAAAATTCGATAGTAAAGATGCCCTCATTGAGCAGATGCATCGTGATATTGAGACTGCAAACGCATATTTTCAGTTTACAAGTTAGAGGGTATGTGATATGATATTTAAGGTTAACCTTAAGCTTTGTTAATCGTTCACCGGCGTTATACAAGGCTTAGTGGTGATAAATAAGCGATCATCGTTGTGATGGACGCAAAATAATTTAAAGAGGTGTAATATGATTACTAAAGAAGCAAAAACTAAAGTTATGACAGAATACGCAACACACGAAGGCGACACTGGTTCTCCAGAAGTTCAAGTTGCAGTATTAACACACAGAATCAACGAGTTAAATGATCACTTAAAGACTCATAAAAAAGACCACCATTCAAGAAGAGGACTTCTTAAGATGGTTGGTAAGAGAAGAAACTTATTAACTTACCTAAAGAACAAAGATCTTCAAAGATACAGAGATCTTATCGCTAAATTAGGCTTAAGAAAGTAAGCAAAACTTAAACAACTACGAGCGGGTGAAACTACCCGCTCAATTTGTATTTAATGAAGGGTTGATTTGCCCAACATAATGCAGAAGGAACTAAAGGAAAACTACTTGAATCACGAATCGGTAATTTTAGAATTTATGGACTTTGTCCTACTTTTTGTGTCTTCACAAGCTGTTGTGGCGATAGAAAAAGTAGGATAAATTCTAAAATACCAAATAATATTATGGAGGTATTTACATGGAAAGAATCGCAAAAACATTTTCAATGGAACTAGGCGGAAGAACCTTAGAAGTTGAAACAGGAAGATTAGCTAATTTAGCTGGTGGATCTGCACTTATGAAGTACGGTGATACAAACGTATTAGTAACTGCAACAGCATCAAGACACGCAAGAGAGGGAATTGACTTTTTCCCATTAAGTGTTGATTATGAAGAAAAAATGTACGCAGTAGGAAAAATCCCTGGTGGATTTATTAAAAGAGAAGGAAGACCTTCTGAAAAGGCGACATTAACAGCACGTTTAATTGACCGTCCAATCAGACCATTATTCCCAGATAACTTCAAAAATGAAGTGCAAGTTGTTGCATCGATTTTATGTATCGAGCAAGATAATGCACCTGATACACTTGCAATGATCGGTTCATCTGTAGCATTATGTATTTCAGATATTCCTTTTAATGGCCCAACTGCAGCTGTAAACGTAGGTCTTGTAAATGGTGAATACATCATCAATCCTACAGTTGAGCAAAGAGAAAATTCTGACCTTACATTAATCGTTGCAGGTACTGACGATGCAGTTGTAATGGTAGAAGCAGGCGCTAACATCTTAACTGAAGAAGTTATGTTAGAAGCAATCATGTTCGGTCATGATGAAATCAAAAAAATCTGTGCATTCATTACTGAAATTGCTAAAGAAATTGGCAAAGAAAAGATGGAAGTTCCAGTATTAGAAACAAACGAAGAAAGAGATGCTGCATTAACAGCATTCTTAGAAGAACGTTTAAATACAGCAGTTAGAATCGTTGATAAGCACGACCGTAACAATGCAATCGCAGATATCAAAGAAGATATGCATGCGCAACTTGATGAAGTATACCCTGATGATATTAACTTCATGAATGGTTTCTTCAAGTCAGTTGAAAAGCGTCTTGTAAGAAAGATGATTACACATGAAGGTGTACGTCCAGATGCAAGAACAATCGATCAAGTTAGAGACATCAGTTGTGAAGTTGGTGTATTACCAAGAACACATGGTACGGGATTATTCAATAGAGGATTAACTCAAGCGCTTACAGTTACAACGCTTGGTGCTTTAAGTGAAGCACAAAGAATTGACGGTTTAGGCACTGAAGAGACTAAGCGTTACATGCATCATTACAATTTCCCAGCTTACTCAGTTGGTGAAACTGGATTCAACAGAGGGCCTAACAGAAGAGCGATTGGTCATGGTGCCTTAGGTGAAAGAGCCTTATTACCGGTTCTTCCATCAGTAGAAGACTTCCCATATGCACTTCGTTTAGTATCTGAAGTATTAACATGTAACGGATCTTCTTCACAAGCAAGTATCTGTGGATCGTCATTATCATTACTTGATGCTGGTGTACCGTTAAAGGCGCCTGTAGCTGGTATTGCAATGGGTCTTATCCAAGAAGATGACCAAATTGCTATCTTAAGTGATATCCAAGGTATGGAAGATGCACTTGGTGATATGGACTTTAAAGTGGCTGGTACTGCAGAAGGTATTACGGCACTTCAAATGGACATCAAGATTGACGGATTAAGCAGAGAAATTCTTGAAAATGCTATGCGTCAAGCGAAGGAAGGCAGATTACACATTCTTAGTAAGATGAATGAAGTGATTTCTGAGCCTAAATCTGAAATGTCTCAGTACGCACCACGTGTTTACAATATCAAGATTCACCCAGACAAGATCAGAGACGTTATTGGACCAGGCGGAAAGGTTATTACTAGAATTACGACTGAGTGTGACGTTAAGATTGACATCACTGATGACGGTATGGTATTAATCACTGCCAACGACGGTATTGGTGGAGAGAAAGCCCTTAAAGAAGTTCAAATGATCGTTAAAGACATTGAAAAAGGCGAAATCTACACAGGTAAAATCGTTAGAATCACAAGCTTTGGTGCATTCGTTGAATTATTACCAGGCAAAGATGGTTTATGTCATATTTCTAAGTTAACAAAAGAGCGTCTTGCAAAAGTAGAAGACAAGTTCAAGGTTGGCGATGAAATCGTTGTTAAGGTAATGGAAATTGACGACAAAGGAAGAGTAAATCTTTCTAGAGTTGCATTACTTGGTGATGACAAAGAAGAGAAAAACGATAAGAAGTAATTGATTATTTACACCCTACGAAGGAAACTTTGTAGGGTGTTTTATTTTTTTGCCTTACTATGCTATGATAAATAAAAATAAGGATTTAGGAGATAACGATGATAAAATCTGCAATTGTGATGAATCAAAAGGGTATTCACGCACGAACAGCTGCGATGATCGCCTCATATACTTATGAATTGAAGAAGACATTGTCTTTTGATATGTTTGTTCTGACAGCTTCCGGTAGAAAAATCCCTATTAGCCATGCGGTGCAAATTGCCTCCCTATCTATCCGAACAGGGAATGCCATTCAGCTGGAAGCCACAGGTTCAGATGCACAGGTAGCCCTAGACCTGATATGTCGCTACATAGAAAAAGAAATTGACAGTAAGATCATCACCCTTGATGAAATCGATCGTGTACTGGATGATAATATACTACGCATCAATAGGGAAATGACCACTCTTAATCAAATAAAGAATCAACTGAGTACAATATTGGATAATCTGACGGACGGTATTTGCCTAATGGATAGTGAGGGAATGATTGAATATCTAAATCCAGCTTATGAGGAAATATTTAATGTTAAACAAGCAGATGTTCTGAATAGGGATGCTCGGGAATTATTCCCAAGCCGTCCAAGCGTAAAAGCATTACAAAAGAAGGCGCCTAGTCTCAAGGAGATTTTTGAGGTTGAAGGAAGGAATGTTATCTCAAATTCTATCCCGATTATTAATGAAGAAGGATTTCAGGGCATCATTACAAGTTACGCTCAAGTGGATGCAATTAAGACTTTACTGAAACAGTTGGAAATTGCTGAGGAGCAGGCAAATTACTACAAGAAGCAACTGGAACAGCAAGACAATATTCACGAGGCTTTTGAAATATTGATCGGTGAAAGCGATTCCTTAAAATCAGTCTTGACAACTTCTTCTAAAGCGGCAAAGACTTCAGCCACAGTTGTCATCAGAGGGGAATCGGGTACAGGTAAGGAGTTGGTTGCGAAGTCCATTCATCAAGCGTCTAAGCGCTCTGAAGGACCCTTGATCAAAATCAATTGTGCGGCCTTTCCTGAAAACCTTATTGAAAGTGAATTATTTGGTTATGAAAAAGGTGCCTTTACTGGTGCCAACGACCGAAAGATAGGAAAGTTCGAGCTTGCTGACGGTGGTACGCTCTTCTTGGATGAAATCGGCGAACTGTCACAAAATGTACAAGTGAAGTTGTTGAGATTTCTTCAGGAACGTGAGTTTAGACGTATAGGCGGCAATGAACTGATCAAAGTGAATGTCCGTATTATTGCAGCGACCAATAGAAACTTGGAAGACATGATGGATCATGGCAGTTTTAGAGAGGACTTATACTATCGTCTAAGTGTCATTCAGGTATATGTGCCCCCTCTAAGAGATCGACTGAGTGATATTCCTCTTCTTGCAGAGTACTTTATAGAAAAAATGGCAAAGAGGGAGGAAATGGATATCAAGACCTTGAGTAGAGCGGTATTGGATATCTTCTATTCTTACCAATGGCCAGGCAATATACGGGAGCTGGAAAACGTAATGATGCGTGGCATGACCATGAGTGATACGGATACAATAGATATTGGGATGCTACCGCGGCATATGCGTGGGGTAGAGTCACTAGAGCCTAAAAGTTTAATTAACGTGTATGACAACGAGTTTGAGACGATGGAAACTTACGATCGAGAAATTATTAAACGGGCGCTTCAGACGTATGGATCCTACAATAAAACGGCAAAAGCACTGGGACTGACCCATCGTACCATTTCATTAAAAGCAAAGAAGTATGGACTTAGCCATTGATAAAAATTATCCAAAGCTTGATAATTTTTATCAAGCTTTGTGAAAAATAAGAAGAGTATCAAATAAGTTTAAATACCTATACGCGAGTGTGCTTGCGTATAGGTATTTATTTTTTTTTGATGTGCTTGGTTACTTAAATCCTGGCTAGGCAAAGGGTTGTAAGCTTAAATCCACTTACGATATGGACGCTAGGAAACTATTAAATTTATAGTACGAAGAGTATTGGCACGTGAATTGCAATAGTATTTGAATGTGTAGGAGGCAATGAATGAAAGGACTAATAGTATCAAAAGGAATCGGTTTGGGAAAGGCCTTTCTTTATGAAAAGGATGAGCTGGTTATTACAGAGGATAAGATCCAGAATACGGCTGAAGCGATTCAACAATATGAAAGCGCATTATTGAAAACAAAGAAGCAACTGGAAATGAAAATTTCCATGTGTAAGGGCCGTGGTCAAGTAGAGACAGCAGAGGTATTTGAGGCACATCTATTGATCTTGCAAGACCCAGAGCTGGATGGTGACATTCGTCGAACGGTGACTGAAGAAGGGTATAATCTGGCTTATTGTATCAAGGAAGCGAAGAAAAAGTTTATGGATATGATGCTTGCCATCGATGATGTTTATTTCCAGGAGCGGGCACAGGACATAGACGAGATTTGTACAAGTCTGCTAAACAATCATCTTGGCATTGAAGCCCGGTCCTTAGACACCTTTGAACAGGATGTCGTCATTATTGCAAAGGACCTTATGCCTGGTGAAACTGCTACACTTGACACAAGGCATGTCTTAGGCATCATAATGGAAACTGGTGGTATCACATCCCACAGTGCCATCATCGCCAATAATTTAGGGATACCGGCAATGGTTGTTCCGACAATTTTTGATGAAGGTATTGAAGAAGGCATGACCATCGGTATCGATTGTATCCAGAACCGGGTTCTGATTGAACCGACTAGAGAAGAAATAATACAACTCCAAACAAGTCGTGAAAACTACCTTGAAAATCAAGCGGGCTACCTAAAGTACAAAGACATACTCACCCGGACAAAAGGGGGGGAACGAATAGAAATCGCTGGTAACATTTCACGAATTGAGGATATTGAGCGTACGCTTTCTAGTGGCGCAGAAGGAATCGGGCTCTTCAGAAGCGAATTCTTATATATGGACCGATCTAACTTTCCAAGCGAGGAGGAACAGTTTCGGGCCTATAAACAAGTCGTGCAAGCTTTTGAGGGTAAATCGGTCATTATTCGGACATTCGACATTGGCGGCGATAAACACCTAAGTTATTATCCGCTTCCAAAGGAAGACAATCCCTTTATGGGCTATCGGGCTATCCGGATTTGTCTAGCAGATAGAGACTTGTTTGAGACACAGCTGAGGGCCATTTTAAGAGCCAGTCATTATGGTTGTTGCAAACTCATGTTTCCCATGATTGCATCCCTTACAGAGGTCCGTACGGCTAAAGAAGTTTTAGGTAAGGTTATGGCGGATTTAGAGGAGGCAGGTATTCCTTTTGATAAAAACATAAAGGTCGGAATTATGGTTGAGCTACCGTCGGTAGCCGCCAGTGCTGAACTCTATACCGATGAGGTGGATTTCTTCAGCATCGGGACCAATGACCTAACTCAGTATACATTGGCAGCTGATCGGTTGAATGAACAAGTGGCATCCATTTATAACAGTTATAATCCTGGGGTAATACACTTGATTGCCCATACAATAAAAAGTGCAGTGGATGCTGGCATTGATGTGGGCATGTGTGGTGAGATGGCTGGAGAACCGGCAATGATTCCTTTATTAATTGGCCTTGGCATAGACGAACTATCTATGAGTCCTGGCAAAGTGCTAGAAGCAAAGTCCATTGTACAGAACATTGACGAGGGGGGCTTGTCGGATCTTGTAAAAGATGTAATGGCCATGAAAACAGCAAATGATATAAAAGACTATTTACTAAGCTATAGAAATAATCTTAAAGGAGGTGCGCTATGATAAAAAAGATATTTGAACTAGGACTGGAAAGTGGCATGCATGCAAGACCGGCAGGATTGTTGGTCAAGAGCATCGGCCCACTGGACTGTTCTGTGGATTTGGTTGTAGGGGAGAAGATCGTCAACGGCAAAAGCATTATGGCGATTATGTCTGCAGGCTTTAGATCCGGTGTCGCGATGGAAATCATATGTGATGGGCCTGATGAAGAGAAAGCGATGGCTCTTGTAACGGATCTATTTGATGTTAATTTCAATGAATAAAAGGGGGAACCCTTTAAATAAAAGGAGGCTTATAATGAAAAAAATTATTAACTTGCCAGAGCATATTGTTGAGGAAATGTTACAAGGCATGGTCGCTGCACATCCGGAATACGTAAAGCGTGTCGAAGGATTTACTGTCTTGACGAGAGCATCATCCCCCTCTAGGAAAGTTGCCCTTGTCAGCGGTGGTGGGAGTGGACATGAACCATCTCATGGCGGATTTGTCGGTAAAGGCATGCTGGACGGCGCTGTTGCTGGTGAAGTGTTTACATCGCCGACACCGGACCAAGTTCTTGGAGCAATCAAAGCAGTTGATGGCGGTGAAGGGGTCTTGCTGGTCATCAAGAACTATACAGGAGATGTCATGAATTTCGAAATGGCTGCTGAAATGGCTGAAATGGAGGGTATCAAGGTAGATCAAGTCATAGTAAACGATGATGTGGCAGTAGAAAACTCAACCTACACCACTGGACGTCGCGGTGTTGCTGGCACAGTATTTGTGCATAAGATTGCTGGGGCGGCAGCTGAAGCAGGTAAGTCTCTTGAAGAGGTAAAGGCCGTTGCAGAAAAGGTTATAGCAAATACAAGAACAATGGGCATGAGCTTAAATCCTTGTATTGTACCTGCGGCTGGGAAAGCGAGTTTTGAACTCGGTGAAGATGAAGTGGAAATGGGTCTTGGTATCCATGGGGAGCCTGGTACTCACAAGGAAAACATATCCAATGCTGATACAATCGTGGACTATTTGCTGGAAAAAATTCTTGGAGACATAGATTTTTCTGGTGAGGTTGCGGTTCTTGTCAATGGTTTGGGCGGAACACCTCTGATGGAATTGTATATAGCCAATAGAAGGATTGCAGAGGTTCTTAAAGAGAAAAACATTACGGTTACTAAAACGATTGTAGGCAACTTTATGACATCAATTGAAATGCCAGGATTTTCAATTAGCTTAATTAAGTTAGATGAAGAAATAAAAGGGTATCTAGATGCTGTAGCGGATACACCCGCATTTACACAATTATAAAAGAAGGTGACTATATGGAAATGGGCAAAAGAATAATGATTGCAGCGTTAAAGCGGTCGGCAAGAGATATTATTGATGCGAAGGAATTGTTGGATGATCTGGATAGACCGATTGGAGATTCTGATCATGGTGTCAATATGGCAAGAGGCTTTTCGCTGGTACTTGATAAATTCGATGAGTTTGAAGAAAAATCAATTTCGGATATATTAAATGGCATAGCGATGACGCTGATATCTAATGTCGGCGGTGCTTCTGGACCCCTTTATGGGACAGCATTTATGAAAGCGGCCCATGCAGTAAAAGGTAAGGAAACTCTTGTATCCTCGGATTTTGTTGCGATTTATGAACACGCAATCGAAGGGATTAAGATGCGTGGCAAATCAGATAGAGGATGTAAGACGATGTTGGATGCCATTATACCGGCTTATGAAGCATTTAAGTCTGCTATGGAAAGTGGCAGCAGTCTTGCTATAGCGGCTGAAGTAGCGGCAATGGCAGCTGAAGAAGGCGTGGAATATACAAAAACGATTATCGCGACGAAGGGGCGTGCGTCTTATTTAGGCGAACGCAGTATTGGTCATCAGGATCCAGGTGCCACTTCAAGCACAATTATAATAAAAGCATTTGCTGAAGAGTTGGCTCAGCAATAATGGAGGCGAACTATGGTAGGAATTGTTGTTGTTTCTCACAGCTATCAGCTGGCTGAGGAAACAATAAAATTATCACTTCAAATGGCCCAGTCCGAATTAACCGTCATTAATGCTGGTGGGACTGGAGATGGTAGCTTTGGAACGGATCCGATGAAAATCATGGATGGCATTCAACAGGCTGAATCAGGCGATGGTGTCTTGATGCTCTTGGACATTGGCAGTGCTGTGATGAGTGCTGAGATGGCCATTGAAATGTCTGGTGTTGATCCCACCCAGGTCGTTATGGCCAATGCTGCTTTAGTAGAGGGCTGTATTGCGGCAATAACGACGGCTTCTATTGGCATGACTTTAGCAGACGTTCAGAAGTCGGCAGAAGAGGCCTTGCTGTATCCAAAAGTGACAACAGAATAATATAATCAAGATGAAGGACTGTTTGTACAGACGATGCAAACAGTTTTTTTTTGCCAAAAAACCATCTATTTTAGAATTTCTTTAGAAAGTTAATAAACATTTAAGTAAAGTTAGAAATCTAACTACTTGACAACTAGTTAGATTTCTAATAAAATAATGGTAAGAAATCTAACTAATATGAAGAAGATTCAACTAGGAGGCACAATGAAAAAATCAGAAGAAATGGGTAAGGAACCCATCAGTAAATTATTGATAAAATATTCCATGCCGGCTGTCATTGCAATGATGGTCAACGCAATTTATAACATTATCGACAGAATGTTTATCGGTCAATATGCAGGGGAGAATGCGTTAGCAGGTCTTACGATTATTTTTCCGATCATGATGATCATATTCGCTTTTGCCGGACTTATCGGTGCAGGTTCAGCAGCTCTTATGTCTGTTAAACTTGGCGAAAAGAATCAGCAAGGCGCTCAAAAAGTTTTTGGAAATGGTCTTGCCATGGCTGTAATGCTTGTTATAGTGGTGGTGAGTTTTGGTCAACTCTATAAAGTGCCGCTGTTAACGGCTTTTGGTGGTACTGAGGACGTTATGGTATACGCATTGCCCTATCTGAGTATTATATTATTAGGAACAGTTTTTCAGTTGACGGGATTTGTCCTTAATTCAGCTATTCGAGCAGAAGGGCAACCCATGTTATCGATGATTGCGATGATGTCATCAGCGCTCACGAATATTGTATTGGATTATTTTTTTATCGCGCGGTTGAATTTAGGGGTAGAAGGTGCAGCTTATGCGACGATTATCGGACAATTTATAGGCTTTGTCATCTTGGTTCAGTTTTATGTAAGAGGTAAAAGTCAATTGGGTTTGAAAACGTCTGATTTCAAGTTGGAGCCCGCTACTGTAAGAGGGATTTTGACCATTGGATTCGCCTCATTTATTTCCACGGTAGGGACAAGCATCGCCATGACGTTTATGAACAGGAGTTTAAGTCTCTATGGGGGGACGGCTGCCATAGCTGCCTTAGGGGTCATCAATAGCCTTTACACATTGTTCATTATGCCAGTCATGGGCCTTCAGCAAGGGATGCAGCCGATTGTTGGTTATAACTATGGTGCTAAGTTGACTAAGAGGATGCATCAGACGCTAAAATACTCAGTCGTCATATCGGTGGTATTCTCGACTCTTGTATTTGCTGTTTTACAGTGGCAACCGGAGGTCTTTATCAGTCTGTTTATGGACAGTGGGTCAAGTCTTGTCACGACAACCGTTGAAGGATTGAAAATTTTTATCGCCATGTTGCCGTTACTCAGCGTCAACTTCTTGGGCATCGCTTATCTACAGTCCACTGAAAAGGGGAAAAGTTCGATGTGGTTAAGTTTGTTAAGACAATTCATCTTATTGATTCCACTCTTGTTTATTTTGCCAAGCTTTTTCGGACTGACTGGCGTATGGCTTGCGACACCGGTAGCAGATGGCATAGCCATTATCATTACAGCCCTTGTGGTGTTGAAGAATATGAAAAGTGAAGGCGGTCATGAGATTGCTTATACCTATTAAGACCCCAAGTATACTAAAGAATCCTTTTTAAAGAAAATAGACGTGATTTTTATATGGGGACATTGTAGGCTAGTAATAGTAATGAACGAGGAGGCAATATGTTAAAATACGATGAACAAATGACGTTACTCATGGCGTTTCATAAAGATTTTATGAAGTTGTTTTTTAAGAATTTCGATCAATTGGTTGAGGACAATAACCTGGCAGACTATAAACTGAACCACTCACATTATAAGACCTTGATGATCTTATTGTTCCATGGACCGATGAGCATGACCCATGTCAGTGACCGGTTGCTTTTGAAAAAAGGATCTTTTACAACAGTGGCTGGCAAGCTCGTTGAGATTGGCTATATCGTCAAGGAACAATGTGAAGAGGACAAGAGGAGTCAGTATATCCGGTTGACTGAGGAGGGCAAGCGCTTTGCAAGAGCCTTTAACCAAGCCCATCATTCTTATATGGCTGCACAATTCGACGCCTTGGATGAAGATGAGTTTCAACAATACTTCGAAATGATTGCAAAGCTTAGAGCCTTGAACGATAAAATGATTGCAAAAAAATAAATAGATGAGCTGATTTTTCATTTGCTGTGTCAATATGTTACAATAGAGTAGAATAAATATACGGATATGTACAAGGAGGCAGACAAAATGAAAAAACAACTATTAGCAGGTATTCTATGTGTACTATTATTATTGGCTGTAGGCTGTTCAACACCTGCAGAACCAACCGTAGAAGCACCAGCGGAGGAGACAACAGAAGCGGTACCTGAGGCGACTGAGGAACCGGCTGAAGAAGCAATGGTGGAAAAAGCAACGATGCATATCGGTACCTTAAAAGGGCCTACTGGTATGGGAATGAGCTACTTGATGGAAGAGGACACTCTTGAAGCAAGTGGCATTGATTATGAATTTGATATAGTTGGCGCACCGGATCAATTAATTGGAAAAATTGTAAAAGGTGAAGTTGATATTGCAGCGGTTCCAACAAACTTAGCGGCAGTTTTAAATGTAAAAACAGAAGGTAAGATTCAGTTACTTGGCGTCAATACACTTGGTGTATTATACGTCCTTGAAAACGGTGACACGATTCAATCGATTGAGGACCTTAGAGGCCTTGAAATAGGTGCTTCGGGTAAAGGTGCAACACCAGAATACGTATTGAATTATCTATTGACTGAAAATGGCTTAACTGTTGATGAAGACGTCACAGTTGATTATGCCTTCGAACATAGTGAACTGGCAACATCAGTGGCAGCCGGTGACACAAAAGTGGCTATTTTACCACAACCATTTGTGACATCTGTTATGTTAGGAAATCCAGATGTGCGCATCGCACTTGATTTAAATGATGCATGGGCAAATGCAAACGAAGCGGTATCGACACTACCCATGGGCGCAATTATTGTAAACAAGGCTTATGCGGAAAAAAATCCAGAAGCGGTTGCACAATTTATGGAAGAATATAAGAGTTCGGTGGATTATGTCAATGAGAATCCTGTAGAAGCAGGGGTTTTAATCGAGAAATATGGCATTCTACCAAAAGCAGCCCTAGCGACAAAGGCAATTCCAAATTGCAGCATCACACTAATACCAGCCCATGAAGCAAAAGCGGATGTGATGGCCTTCTATGAAATTTTAAAATCATTCAATCCGAAAGCAGTTGGTGGTCAATTACCATCAGATGAGTTTTTTTATTAAACATTGATTAAGAAAGATGCCCAAGGGCATCTTTTTTGTTTCTGTATGGTATATTAGTAGTGGTTTAGCGACATCGATCAATTACAGTGTATAGAGGAGGAAGATAGATGACTGAGGTTGAACTGATGAAAATCGGAAAGGTGGTCGTGAAGTTAGGGATTTTTATTATACCGACCATTTACTACAAAGCATTGGGGACAAAACGGGCGAAGGCCTTGGAACGTTTTCAAAGTGCCTTTGACCATGAGGATAATGAAACGGCACTTTGGCATATAGACAAGTACATTGAAGACCATCCAAAGGATTTCGGGGGATACTTGTACAAGGGCATTGTCTTAAAGGAATTAAAGAATCTGGAAGAGGCAGCCGAACAACTTTCTATTGCCATCGAACGGCGGCACAAAGTCCATGACGCCCATAAGCTACTGGCGGATTGTCTATTGGAATTAGGGCGTTTCAAGGAGGCGGAAGCTTCTTACAAGGAAGCGATCAGAATAGATAAGAAGCGGTTACCGGCCCATTTTAACAAGGGGATCAATTATATGCATCAAGAACAATATGAATCGGCGATCAAAGCCTTTCAATACGTGTTAAAAAAGGAAAAAGGGGACAAAACATACATATACGAGGAACTGGCAGCTGCCTACTTGATTGTAGGGGACGAAAGCTCACATAGACAATATACATCGCTGGCAGAGGGCTATTGATCGAAACACTTAAGACTCACTTTTTAGGAAATTCTGAAAAGTGAGTCTTTTGTTTGTGCCTTTACCTGAGCTGCAAAAGAGAGTGTTTGACCTTGATCGACGGGCGTTTACTAATTGAGCCTTTACAAATCAAGGAAGGAGGCGTACAATTAAATTACAAATAAGTGAGTACTTACTCACTTTTGTGAATGTGATGGAATGATCACAACACGTCATGTCATTGAGAAAGAAGGTTGTTATGAAAAAAACAAAGAAGGAAAAAACTCAGGAGCGGATTCTCGAAACCGCTGCAGATATATTCATCAAAGAAGGATACGCTGCATCAAGGACAAGTGAAATCGCTGCTGTTTCGGAAGTTTCCGAAGCGACGGTGTTTAAGTATTTTAAATCGAAGCAGGGTCTCTTAGATGCTGTGGTGTCCAAGTTTGTTGAAAATATGAATAAAAAAATTGTCATCGACCCCCTATACAGGATTTTCGAGGAAAAGAAGGATGGGTCTCCGGAAGTGATGTTCAAGGCTTTATTTGCCAATAGGATAGAGCTACTACACGGTTTTAACAGGTATGCCATGGTGACGTTGATGGAATCCAGGTTCAACGCCCATATAAGAGAGACCATCAAGATGCAGATTTTTCCGGAAATAATGGCACTGGCAGAGAATATTGTCGGGCATTATAAAGAAAGGGGTATATTTAGAGAAGACGTTGATGCGTGGGTAGTGATGAGGACTATGATGGCAGGCGTTGTCGCCATGCTGGTCACAACGGAGCTTTTAGGTGTTGAGAGCAAAGGTGGCTCCATGGATAGTGAACTGGAAATGATTATTAGTATTACCTTGAGGGGGGCAATGACTCAGGATGGACTACAAAACTTAAGAGGTGAGTCAGATGAGTAAAACGAAAATTAAAATAATCCCATTTTTAATTATATTGGCAGGATTAAGTAATTATTTCTATCAAACACAACAAATTACTGAATATGATTTGCGGTATACAGGCAGTGTGGAAGGAACGGAAATTAAGATTACTACAGAAGTGGCTGGAGAGATTATAGGGGTGCGATATGAAGAAGGGGAAATGATTGAGTTTGACAATATCCTCTTTGGCGTAGACGTTACAGACTATGATATCCAGTTGCAACAATTAAAAGTGCAGCAGGAAATTGCAGTGCTCAATTATAATCAACTCCTTGAAGGGGCAACGGATGAGGAAGTCAGTGTGGCGACACAGTCTATGCGCAGTATCGAAAAACAGTACAGTGGTGCAAAACTGAATTACAATCACTTAAAAGACTCGTATGAGGATGTGGTTGTGCTTTATGGTAGTGGCGCTGTATCCAAATCAGCCTTAGACACTGCAAAGCTTGCAGTGGATCAGGCCTATACGACGATGAGAAGTATTCAGGCCCAAGTTGCTACGGCACAGGCGTCTCTTGACAAAGTCCTTGCTGGGGCGAAAGAAGAAGCCATCGCCATTGCAAAAGCAGAAATCTATCTTCGGAAGCTGGAAATAGAAAACCTTGAAAATACCATTGCAAAAGGGGTTAAAACGTCACCGACCTCTGGGGTGATTCAGACTGTGAATTACAATGTAGGGGAATACGTTATGCCCGGCAAAACAGTAATGTCCATCATTAACTTGGATACGTTGACCATTGATGTCTATATCAGAGAGCGTAATTTACATCAGGTGAACATTGGAGACAAAGTACACATCACAGAAGGCTTTTTAGAAGGCAAAGAAGTTATGGGTGAAGTCGTGGCCATTTCCTCCAAAGCTGAGTTTACGCCAAAGAATGTTGAATCAAAGGAAAGCAAGCAGGAAATGGTGTTTAAGACTAGGATCAGAGTCACTAAGGGTCAAGAGTATCTTAAGCCAGGTATGTTTGTCGATGTTGATATTCAACCTGCAGTAGAGTAGGTGACCGAATGTCAGATTATATGATTGTAATAGAAGGACTACAAAAGAATTTTGGCAAGACAGAGGCAGTCAAAGACGTGTCTCTTAAGATTGAACGGGGAAAGATATATGGACTTCTTGGACCAAATGGTGCTGGTAAATCCACGACCATCCGTATGATTTGTGGAGTGATTTCACCCTCTGGTGGTAAGGCCCAAGTCAATGGACATGACGTCTATACGGAATCTGAACAAATAAAGGATTCTATCGGTTACATGTCACAGAAATTCAGTATTTATGAGGATTTAACCGTTTACGAAAACATGCGTTTTTTTGCAGGCATCTACAGTGTCAAAGGTGGTGACAGAAAAAAACGTATACAAGAATTGATTGACATGGCCGATTTAAAAGAAAAAAGAGATGTTCAGGCCAAGTTTCTCTCGGGTGGTTGGAAACAGCGATTGGCTCTTTGTTGTGCGCTGATTCACAAGCCTGAAATATTGATTTTGGATGAACCGACTGCCGGTGTGGATCCGGTCTCTAGACGGGTATTCTGGAAAATGATCTACAGCTTATCTGCACAAGGTATTACGATTTTAGTGACGACCCACTACATGGATGAGGCGGAAAGTTGTGATGAAATCGCCTTTATATTCGAGGGTAAGACCATCGAGTGGGGCACACCACAAGAATTGATTGAGAAAAATGGGTGTGACAATTTAGAGGATGTTTTTATCAGCTATGTTGAAAACTTGACTGGTGAAAAAGTGGTTTCAAAATTTGACAAGGTCAGCTTCCTCAACAATGGGGAGGTGCGCTCATGAATTGGTCCAGATTTATAGCCATCATTCAAAAAGAGTTTATTCATGTCTTTAAAGACAAGGCCAGTTTTATCATTGTGTTGATGATGCCCATCATGTTTTCATTGGTTTTTGGCTACGCCGTTACAACGGATATCGAGGATATTCAGCTGGCCATATTAGATAATGACAAAACTGTTGAGAGTAGGGAAATTGTCGATAAATTCAGAGCGTCAGGGTATTTTTTGACCAACTATTATGTGTCCAGTATCGATGAAGTGGAGACCTTGATCGGCAGCAATAAAGTCAAAGGGGCCATGATCATTCCCAAGGGATTCGCCAGCAGTGTGCAGCGGGGAGAGGACGGTGATTACCAGCTGATTCTCGATGGCAGTGATCCCAATGTTTCCAGAGTCGCTTTACAATACGGCAATATGATTGCCAGTCAATACAAGTTATCAAAAGGCGTTGTAGAAGGCGACGTCACTTTTGGCATGAGTACCCGTGTTTGGTACAACCCGAATATGAAAAGCGCCATGTTTATCATTCCAGCATTGATTGGATTAATCATGCAAAACATTACTATTCTCCTTACGGCCTTCTCCCTTGTGCGGGAAAGAGAAAAAGGAACCATTGAGCAGCTGATTGTGTCACCGATCAAACCCTTTGAACTGATTCTGGGCAAAATGATCCCCTATATCGTCATCGGGTCATTCGACTTTCTATTGGCACTCTTCTTTGGTACATGGTATTTCGGGGTGCCGATTGTAGGGAGTCCTGGTCTCTTAATCGGCCTCGGATTCGGATTTGTCGTTGTTGCCCTTGCCCTTGGCATGTTGATTTCGACAATAGCGAAAACCCAGCTGGAAGCCATGCAACTGGTGATTATCACTCTTTTACCGAGTGTCATCCTATCAGGCTTTATGTTTCCTGTGGAGGCCATGCCACTGCCGATTCAAACGATCAGCAAGTTAATACCGCTGACCTATTTTATCAGGATTCTTCGCGGCATTATTTTAAAAGGTGTCGGTATAGAATTCTTATGGAATGAAGTGTTCGTACTCCTTGGCATGGGTTTTGTCCTAATGACCCTTGCCACCATTCGATTTAGAAAGAAACTGGATTAACATGACAAATACAGTCAAGAAGTTTTCTTGGAATAGGTGTATCCTTTAAGTAGAGGTGAGGATAGTGAATAACTGGGATAAAATCAATGGCGTCAGTAAAATGCAAAGCTATATTGAAGCACATTTAACTGAAAAGATCACCTTACATGATTTGGCTGTGGTGTCGGGGTATTCGCCTTGGTATGCTTCACGGATTTTCAAGGAGTATACCGGAAAAACGCCGCTGCAATATATTAGGGCGCTCCGGCTTTCGAAAGCAGCCATGTGCTTACAGCAAAGCGACAACAGGATTTTGGATGTCGCATTGGATTTTGTATTTGATTCCCACGAAGGCTTTACCCGAGCTTTCTCAGATCAATTTGGGCTGACTCCAAGGGCCTATCGAAAGGACCCACCACCGATTCCCTTATTCATGCCGTCTGATATCAGTTGGTATCAGCGCTTGCTTGAGAAAGGAGATGCTACTATGACCAGCAAAAAAGAACAACCATTGATGCCAATATTCGTTCAGGTTGTCGATCGACCCAAGCGAAAAGTGATTTTGAAAAGAGGCATCCAGGCAAAGGATTATTTTGCCTATTGTGAAGAAGTCGGTTGTGACGTGTGGGGTGTCCTGTGCAGTGTTAAGGAAGCCCTTTATGAACCGATTGGCATGTGGCTACCCAAGGCAATGCGGCCAGCGGGGACGTCGGAATATGCACAGGGGGTAGAAGTGCCGGCGGATTATGCAGGCGTGGTACCAGAAGGATTTGACCTTATGGACCTACCAGCCTGCAAAGTAATGGTGTTCCAGGGACCGCCTTTTGACAACGAGGCATTTGAAGAGGCCATCGCCGATGTATGGACCATGATGAAAAGCTATGATCCTTCCTTGTATGGATTTGAATGGGCGGACGAGCTTTGTCCACGGTTTCAGATGGAGCCTCAAGGTGAGCGTGGCTATATTGAAGCACGTCCCGTTGTTGAACTAACATAAGTCGAAAAAACGAGCAAACAGGAATCTGAGTGCTCGTTTTTTGTTGCGGTTTTTATGGGATTATTGATTAGATCAAATCGTCTGCATCAATATCTTGATCATCATAATCATCAAAGTCATCATCGTCATCGAAATCATCATCCAAGTCATCATCAGGTTCAATATTTTCTGAATCATCGTCGAAAACATCATCTTTCTCATCTGGTTCAGGTGGGTCATCATCGACTTCTTCTGTCCAGTCTCTGCTATTGTCATTGGTATTGTCGTCGTCAAAGGTATCCCAATCATCGTTATCATCATCATTGAAGTCATCTTCGTCGTCATGGTCGTCGCTATCATAATCTTCGTCTTCTGACGTATCTTTAGACTTCCCAGGATTGTCCTCGTTAACGCCATCTTCTTGTGTACCGTGCCCCTTGTTGGTTTTGTCCTTATCGCTGTTATTATTACGATTATCCTGTTCGTGGTGATCGTCGTGATGGTCGTTGTTGTCACGATCCTCGTCTTCCGATGGGTCTTTAGACTTCCCAGGATTGTCCTCGTTAATGCCATCTTCTTGTGTGCCGTGTCCCATATTACCTTTATTTGGTTTAAGAGGTGCGTTCGATTCGGTCAGTTCTTCTGACCCTGCAGGGTGTTCCGGCTCCGTAGGTTGAACTGGCTCCGTAGCTTGTTCCGACTCCGAAGGCTGTACTGGCTCCTCAGGGTGTTCCGGCTCCGCAGGTTGTACTGGCTCCGCAGGCTGTTCCGGCTCCGTAGCTTGTTC
>PPCM01000121.1_pt1 | contig 120565 bp, 93 predicted proteins | sample 1555541 | NCBI WGS metagenome assembly PPCM01 (sample SAMN05284479, study PRJNA326546) | Marine sediment metagenome, whole genome shotgun sequencing project. | isolation source: marine sediment | place: Germany: Wadden Sea | collected 2012-09-05
GATTCTCTTAATTTTATTTTCTATTGTCAGAATCGGGGATTTCCCGATTCCCCCTATATTTTCGCACTTTTTTTGTATCTATTATTATTTGTTCCAATTCACAATCAATGCGTCAATGGTTTCTTTCACCTTTTCAAACACACTATCCATATCGCTTGATGCATCAATGAGTGCAATTCGGTCTTTATTTTCTTCAGCTAATTTCAGATACCCTTCACGCACTTTTGTGTGGAAAGCCATGCCTTCGTTGTCTAACCGGTTGACTTCACGAACACCAGAGCTATGTATACGTTCTTGGCCCACCTTAGGATCTAGATCAAATAGAATCGTCTTATCTGGCATAAAATCTTCAGTCGCAAATCTATTCATTTCGTAAACTTCCTCAATTCCAAGGCCACGTACATAGCCTTGATAAATCATTGATGAGTCCACATATCGGTCAAATATAACAAGTTTGCCTTGTTCAACAGCTGGAATTACTTTTTCAACCAAATGCTGACGTCTTGCAGCCGCATATAACAAGGCTTCTGTTTTGGGATCCATCTCAGTATGATCTGGGTCGTGAATGACTTCCCTTATAAGTTCAGCTATTCTTACGCCTCCAGGTTCTCGTGTAACCATAAAATCTATATCTTTCGTATCTAAGTACGATTTTAATCTTTCAAGCATGGTCGTTTTGCCAGTTCCGTCTCCACCTTCGATTGAAATGACAGGCATTTTTCTAATCATTTATAAATCCCCTTTCTCTACTGAAATAGACTACCACGCCATGTTTGAAGACGCAAGTCATCTGTCTTAATTACGAAAATTTATAGCAAATTTATATTAGATCTAAAATCATTTTAACAACAAGTGCAAAGGAAACAATCACAAATACTGGTTTTATAAAAGTAGCCCCTTTAGAAATCGCTAGCTTAGCACCTACACGTGCTCCCAATGCCATACTTATACTCATAGGAACTGCAATAACAAACAGGATTTTTCCATTAATCAGAAAGAGTACCAGGGCTGTGAAGTTGCTAAAAAGATTCATTAGTTTAGAATTTGCAGATGCTTTTTTAAAGTCATATCCAAATATATGTATGAGTCCGAAAATCAAAAATGATCCAGTGCCTGGTCCAAAGAATCCATCATAAAAGCCTAAAACCAGTGCCAAAATTATGCCTAGCCCAATCTTCTTCTTTGTGAGTCCAGAGAAGTAATTTTTAAGACCAAGATCTTTTTTAACAACTGTATAAGTTCCTATGACCACAACAAGGATGATAATGAGTACTTTTAAAAAATCCGGCTCAATCGCAAGAACTGCCAGCACACCCAACATTGATCCTACGAGTGAAAAGGGGAGTAGATACTTCAACATTTTGAAGTTCACATTTCCACTTTTGTAAAAATGATAGGAACTGGATATTGTGCCCGCTGATGAAGCAAATTTATTTGTACCTAGTGCAAGATGTGTTGGCAATCCTATGGCAAGAAGCGCTGGGGTCGTTATAAGTCCACCGCCACCAACAATTGCGTCTACAATTGCGCCAAAGAAACCCGCTATACATGCCAATATAATTCCTGTTATTGTAACCGTCATTCTCTTTCACTCTCCAGTGCAATTTTTATCATTTCTACTGTGTCCATTATCGTGAACTTAAAGTTTTCTAACTCTTGTCTTTTAGAATTTAAGGCCAGATAATACAGGTCTGCTTCTTCTAATGTTTGAAGATCGAGCAGGTCCTGATTTCCGAGTATCATTCTATAGAATGTATCATGTTTTATTGTATCTATTGAGGATAGGTGGAAAACACCTGTATAGTCTTTTTCTAATATCCATCTCAACTGCTTTGTGATTTCGACATCCGTTATTACAGACATGATTAGGTTGTCATAGGTTGTGATTTTCTCATTGGATTTTATTGCATTTCTTAGGGCATTTACACGTGGCGAAACCGCACCCATTACCATTGGCAGTCTTACAATAACATACTTTTCATCTAAATTCTTTCTAATTAAGTTTTCACATTCAATTTTAAATCTGCCATAATCCGAAACAGAGCAAAGTGGATCATTTTCATTTTTGACCGACTCAACAGAGCCATCAAAAACATTGGCTGTTGAAAAGAATATAAGTTTTCTACTGTTGCGTTTACAATATGCCACTAGAGCTTCATGTAAAAGAAGCTGTTTTTCGAAGTCCCCCCGTATACACGAAATGATCATATCTGGTTTTACAGTATTCAGCAGCGTTTCTACTGGGTCATATTCTAAATCAAACTTTAGATTACTATAATTTGTCGAAGTGATTTCATTTCTTGATGTTCCATAAATATCAAAGTCAGACTTAAACTCATTGACCAGAGCTTTACCCACTAGACCTGTTACGCCAAATATAAGTATTTTTTTCATTTTAACTCCTTTCAGATTCAAATACACTCCTCTATCATAACTTAATTTTAGGTAAAACGTGTCCATTCATAGCAAAAAAATCTTCAAGACAAAAGTCTTGAAGATCATTGTTTATTCTTTAATTGATTTATTACTTATTCCCACGGTAAACTACCGCCAGCTTTCTTTACACCAATTGATCCAACCCAAAAGATTGCACTCATTGCGATCATCACAATAGCACAGATTTCAATTGGTGGTTTAAATTCTGTACAACACTTTTCTTCTTCTCTCGCATCCATTATTTGCTTAAATCTTTTATTGCTCATACAAATCCCTCCATTATTATTGGTTTCCTATTTATATATTTATCCTGAAACCATGGTGGTCAATCTATACTTTGGTTACAATTTTAATTTAAGCGAGTAATGGAGTATTTCGCAATCACCCTACTCCTACTTTAGAATGTATAAAATTAGGTTAGCAAGACAATATTACGGAATTTTCTACATTCTAAAGGCCCTATTCAAATAAGAATAGGGCCTTATAGTATTTTCTAATATAGTGCCGATCAAGGCCGATTTTTATAAATTAAGTGACTTTACTAAAAGTTTAAACTTAAAGTTCTACGTCGTACTTCTCACGTGCATGGTAGTGCGTGTGAAGTAGGTCGTGTGCCTTGTGGCTGTTAGGCTCTCCAAGGAAGTTTTTGTAAAGTTCAATAATCTGTGGATTTTGGTGTGACTTTCTGATTCCAAGAACTGTATCTTCTTCGTAAAGTGCCTTTGCACGCTCAACACGAATATCGATACCGCTGTTAAGAACGTCAGCTGATTGCTGTGGTTGGCCACCACCGCATACACAACCACCAGAACAACCCATGATCTCGATGAAGTGGTAGTCCTTTTCGCCAGAACGAACCATATCAAGAAGCTTAGAAGCTTGTCCAGTAGAGTGAGCAATTGCAACGTTAACATCAAGCTCGCCAATTGTTACTGTAGCTTCTTTGATGCCCTTAATACCACGAACTGCTTCGTAGTCGATGTTCTGTAGGTCTTCACCTGTAAGAACGTCAGCAACAGTACGTAGAGCTGCTTCCATAACACCACCAGTTGCACCGAAGATAACGCCAGCGCCTGTGTAGTCGCCTAGGTAGTCTTGGTCAAATTTCTCATCTGGAAGGTTAGTGAAGTCTAGACGTGCTTGTTTGATCATCTTTGCAAGCTCACGTGTTGTGATAACTGCATCGATATCTCTTAGACCGTCTACTTCCATCTCTTCACGAGCTGCTTCAGATTTCTTTGATGTACAAGGCATGAAACCAACAACAAAGATCTTAGAAGGATCAATACCATGCTTTTCAGCGTAGTATGACTTCGTGATAGCACCAAACATTTGCATTGGTGACTTACATGATGAAAGGTTTTCTAGGAAATCTGGGTGGTTGAATTCCGCGTGACGGATCCAGCCTGGAGAACAAGATGTGATCATTGGTAGTTTTCCACCATTCTTCACTCTGTTCAGTAGTTCGTGACCCTCTTCCATGATTGTAAGATCGGCAGCAAAATCAGTATCGTAGATACGGTCAACGCCAAGACGACGAATCGCCGCAGCCATTTTACCAGTAACACGTGTACCAATCTTTAGACCAAATTCTTCACCTAGTGCAGCACGTACAGCAGGAGCTGTATTTGCTACTACATGGATATCTGGGTTTTCGATTGCATCCCATACACGCTCAACGTCAGACTTCTCACGTAGTGCTGCAACAGGACAAACGATCATACACTGACCACAGTATACACATGGCGCATCGTTCATAGATACGTCAAATGCAGGGCCAACAGTTGTTTCGAAGCCACGGTTTTGGAAATCTAGGATACCAAGACCTTGAGTCTTCTTACATGCAGCAACACAACGACCACAAAGGATACACTTGCTTGCGTCACGTACGATAGATGCAGAAGCATCATCGATTTTGATTTCTCTCTTAGCGCCTTCAAATGAAACCTCTTCAATACCTAGTTCTTCAGAAAGATTCTGAAGTTCACAGTTCTTTGAACGGTTACATGTTAGACACTCTCTATTATGATTAGCTAAAAGCAGTTCAGTTGTAGTCTTTTGAGACTCACGAACACGCTTAGTATTAGTCTTAACAACCATGCCTTCACGTACAGGAAGCACACATGATGCTTGTAGCGTACGAGCTCCTTCAACTTCAACAACACAGACACGGCAAGCGCCTACTTCGTTAAGGTCTTTCAGGAAACATAGTGTAGGAATATGGATACCTGCTTCTTTAGCAGCTTCCAGGACTGTAGAATCTGACGACACTTCCATTTCCATGCCGTTCATAGTTAATTTAACCATTTCCACTGTTTACACCTCTCCTCTTTTTCGGATTACTCTTTAACGATAACTTTTACAGGACACTTGTCGATACAAGCACCACACTTGATACACTTGTCTTGAAGAATTACGTGAGGCGCTTTTCTTTCGCCTTCGATTGCATCAACAGGACATACGCGTGTACAAGCTGTACAACCAATACATCCATCTTTAATAACGATAGATAGTAGGTCTGTACATACGCCAGCTGGACACTTTTGATCTTGAATATGAGCAATATACTCATCTTTAAAGTGTGTTAGCGTAGAAAGTACTGGGTTTGGAGCTGTTTGTCCAAGGCCGCAAAGTGCTGAATCCTTAATTGAGTTAGACAGTGTTTCCAGTGTCTGGATGTCTTTCATTTCGCCTTTGCCTTCACAGATTCTGTCAAGAATTTCAAGCATACGCTTCGTACCTTCACGACACGGTGTACACTTACCACATGACTCATCTACAGTAAAGTCTAGGAAGAAACGAGCAACGTCAACCATACAGTTGTCTTCATCCATTACGATCATACCACCAGAACCCATCATTGAGCCAAGTGCTACAAGGTTATCGTAATCGATTGGAGTATCAAGGTGTTCGTCAGTCAGACAGCCACCAGATGGGCCCCCTGTTTGAACAGCTTTAAATGCTTTTCCGTTTGGAATACCGCCACCAACTTCGAAGATTACTTCACGTAGTGTTGTACCCATTGGGATCTCAAGAAGACCAGTGTTTTCGATCTTGCCACCAAGAGCGAATACCTTAGTACCTTTTGATTTTTCAGTACCAATGCTTGCATACCACTCAGAACCATTTAGGATGATTTGAGGAATGTTTGCATAAGTTTCAACGTTGTTTAGTAGTGTTGGCATACCCCAGATACCCTTTTGAGCAGGGAATGGAGGACGCGGACGAGGCATACCACGTTCGCCTTCAATAGAAGCGATCAGTGCAGTCTCTTCACCACAAACGAATGCGCCAGCACCCAGACGGATTTCAAGATCAAATTTGAAATCAGTACCGAAGATACCTTCGCCTAACAGGCCAATTTCTTTAGCTTGTTCTATTGCAATTTCCAGTCTGTTTACCGCGATTGGGTATTCAGCACGGATATATACGTAACCTAGTTCAGCACCAACAGCGTAAGCAGCAATTGCCATAGCTTCGATAAGTGCATGTGGGTCACCTTCAAGTACAGAACGATCCATGAATGCGCCAGGGTCACCCTCATCAGCATTACATGCAACGTACTTTACGTCGCCTTCAGCTTGGTACGTGAACTGCCACTTAAGACCAGTTGGGAAACCACCGCCACCACGGCCGCGCAGACCTGACTTTTTGATTTCGTCAATAACTTCTTCTTGTGACATTTCTGTTAGGACTTTACCCAGTGCACGGTAACCGTCCATTGCGATATACTCATTTACGACTTCTGGGTTAATAACACCACAGTTACGTAGAGCAATACGCTGTTGCTTTTGGTAGAATCCAACTTGATCGATTGATACAACTTCGTCTTCTTTAACAGACTCAGCATATAGTAGATCAGTTACGATACGACCTTTTAGTAGGTGTTCTTCTGTGATTTTAGCAATATCGTCAGCAGAAACACGGCTGTAGAATGAGCCTTCTGGGTAAACGATAACGATTGGACCTGCTTCACACAGACCAAAACATCCAGTACGAACAATTTTTACTTCTTTTTCAAGCTCATGCTTAGCAATTTCTTCAGCAAATTTAGCTTCAATATCTAGTGCCCCAGATGATGTACAACCAGTACCACCACAGACTAGGACATGTGATCTAAAGATATCCATTGATAATCCTCCTCAAACTATGGTTTATTTTTCAACTGCACCGATTGTAAGTTCTGAAACAATCTGTCCGTTAACGATATGTTCTGCGATAATACGCTTAGCTTTTTCTGCGTCTACCTCAACATATGTTACTTTGTCTTCGCCTTCTTTGTAAACTTCTACAATTGGCTCAAGACGGCAGACACCGATGCAACCTGTTTGAGTTACTTCAACGTCAGCAAGGTTTCTCTTTTGAACTTCTTCAACCATTGAAGTAAGTACAGGACGAGCGCCTGCAGAGATTCCGCAAGTTGCCATACCAACAACAATACGAGTACCTTTTCTATCTTTACGAATATCTACTTTTTTAAGAGCTTCTTCTCTAATTTTAGCGAGTTCAGCTAGTGATTTCATGCAGCTACCTCCTCAGTTTTCTTTAACTTTAACCCTGGTATTTTTCCAGAATGCCTGGAATATCCGCTTCAACAAGACGACCGTATACGTCTTCGTTAACTGTAAGAACTGGTGCTAGACCGCAAGCGCCAATACAACGCGTTGCTTCTAATGAGAATTTCCCATCATCTGAAGTTTTGTTAACTTCGATGCTTAGGTCACGACTGATAATGTCGATAAGTGCTTGAGCACCTCTTACGTAACATGCAGTACCTAGACAAACACCAATATGGTACTCGCCTTTTGGCTCCAGTGAAAACTGTGAGTAGAATGTTACAACACCATAGATTTCTGCCATTGGAATGTTCAAGCCATTAGAAATGTGCTTTTGAACTTCCAGGGGTAGAAAACCGAACAAGTGTTGGCCTTCGTGAAGAACTGGCATAAGGGCACCGTTAGTTCCCTTAAACTTAGCAATTGCTTCATCGAGTTTGGCAAATTTCTCTTGTGATAGAAGATCTTTGGCCATGGTCTTTCTTTCCTCCCTTTATATAAACTTATGGATAATCCGATTAATAGCGTGATTGCTATTGAGGCGCGGAATCCATGCATTACCTACAGATTTAATGAGCTTACTTGCATTTGTCTTATTATTCATTGTTAAAGCTTTAACTTTGTTAAACAATAAAAAAGGCTATACAGCTCATTCTTTCTAACAATTTACCGTTTTTTAATTGTCAGAAAATTCACGCAAACGACAGACGTTTTTACAACTTTTCCCTACATCGATTTTGAAAAATAGCCTTTCGGCTAAATGTATCAAAATATTACAGTATCAGCATTTTCCAATTCGGGATACTGTATACAATTTATCAAGATAAATAAATAATCCCGAGCAATTGACTAGGATATGCTTAATACTAATATCGCCAATACAAATGGCTGAAACCGTTTATATTGGCGAGTTATGGGTTAGTTAAAAAATATACAATGTCGTTACAAGCCTTATTATATCATAAGAACCAATCGTGTAAACAGCCTTTCTGATAATTTCGACATAAATTTCACATTTATATTGATAACTATTATTATTTGATTATCGTATAACAATTTCATTGAAACTTGGAAAATCCATCGAGTTTCATAGTACAAGTTAAGTAAAAATGGACACCCAAGCGGGCATCCATTTATTAATCAACATATTATGTTTATTACTCTTGATACTTTTCTCTCAGACGTCTATCAAGTTCTTTTGCCGCATTGTATCCTTCAGACTTTTGTCTGTGGTTTGTCGCAGCAGCTTCAAGAATAACCGCTAGATTACGTCCTGGCTTAACAGGTATATGGATTGCAGATATCTGCGTATCTAATATATCCGTGTATTTGTCTTCAAGTCCAAGACGGTCATAAGCTTTGCCTTCTTCCCAGTCTTCAAGTTGAATGATCATATCAATAATTTTGCTATGGCGTATAGATGCAAGTCCATAGAGCTTAGCAACATCTAAAATGCCAATGCCTCTGATCTCAAGGAAGTTTCTAATAAGTGCCGGCGCTTTACCAACCAATGTTTGGTCTGGTGTCTTCTTAATTTCAATGGCATCATCAGCAACAAATCGATGTCCACGTTTTACAAGTTCAAGTGCAGTCTCCGATTTACCGATTCCAGATTTACCTAGTATCAATATACCAACACCGAAAACATCCACCAAAACACCATGTAATGTCACCGTTGGTGCCATCTTGTCTTCTAAGTAATCTATTAGACGACTTACGAAAGTGGTTGTTGCTAGTTTTGTACGAACAATTAATCTATTATACTTTTCTGCTGCTTCTATCAGTTCAGGAAAGACTTCCTGATTTCTACTGAATACAACAACCGGCATGTCGTAAGACATAAACTTATCTGCAATATCTCTTTTCTGTTGTTGTGTTAGAGTGTCAAAATAAGCCCATTCATTTTTTCCAACGATTTGAATACGTTCATTTACAAAGTGATCATAGAAATTAGCAAACTGAAGACCACATCTGTTAACTTCAAGGGTTTTTACTTCAGTATCACATTCAGCACCACTTACAATTTCTAGTTCGAGATCATTGATAACTTCTTCAACTTTAACTACCCTCATGGAGTAACCCCTTTCTAGCACTTGATACAAATTAGACATATGATCTCCTTTCATGATCCATGCACCTTCTCTTGGTCACTGCTACAGTGTCATGGTCTTAAGCTTAATATTTTTTAAAATCAATTCTAGGGTTCTTGTTGAACCAACTTATTATTGAAGTAATCATAAATAGCCTCTGCGACTTTTTTGTTTACTCCCTCAGCTTCAAGTAACTCTTCTACCGTTGCCTGACTTATATTATCTATCGACTTGAAGTGTTTCATCAAACTTGTGCGTCTTGTTTTTCCTATCCCCGGAATATCATCTAATACTGAGTAAGTCATCTGCTTATTTCTGAGAGATCTATGGTATTCAATTGCAAACCTATGAACCTCTTCTTGAATTGAAGCGACATACCTATAAACTTCAGGTTTAGACTTAATATTCACCATATCTCCATTATAGTATAGCCTGTCCGTTTTGTGTTTGTTATCTTTAACCATACCTGCAACAGGAATATCCAGTTTTAATGCTTTTAATACATCTAAAACACTGTTGACATGCCCCTTCCCCCCATCAATGAGTAAGAGGTCAGGAAAGACAGAAAAGCGCCCTTTATCAACACCTGTTTTCTTCAACTCCTCAAGTTCTTCAAGCCCCCGCTTAAATCGCCTGAATAGAATTTCCATCATTGAGCCGTAATCATTGGCCCCTTCAATGGTCTTAATTTTGAACCTTCTATAATCACTGCGTTTCTTTTTCCCATTTTCATAAACAACCATGGAACCCACTGACAGAACGCCATAGATATTCGATATATCATAGGCCTCAATGCGTCTGATTGCTTTTCCTGTCTGAAGTAAATCCTCAAGATTGTCCCGAATAAGCTGTCTTTTATATTTATCAACTTCAATCTGCTCTTTAAACTTCTCGATATACTCTTCAGCATTTTTGCGAACCATGTCTGCAACTTTCTTTTTCTCACCACGCTGAGGTACAATAACCTTGACGCGGTAATCCGCACGGCCTGTTAACCAGTCTTCAATAAGTTGCTGGTCATTGGAGGGATCTGATAATATGATCTCTTTTGGTACAAATGGTGTTCCACTATAATGCTGCACAAGGAAGTTTGCAAGAATTTCGCCAATTGATTCCGTTTCTGTATCCTCTAATATGAACTTTTCATTGCCAAGCAGCTTACCACTACGCACAAAGAACAACATAATACATGTTTGTCCCATTTCTCGTGCCCAGGAGATGATATCTTGATTCACATCTGAAGTTGTAACTACTTTTTGTTTTACTTGCAGACGTTGAATTGCTTCCAGCTGATTACGATACATCACTGCTTTTTCAAAGTTAAGTACCTCTGCCGCAGCTTGCATTTTCTCTTCAATTTTAGGAATTAACATTTCATACTTACCATTTAGAAACTGGATGATTTCATTAATAACTTCCATGTATTCATCATGGTGTACATCACCCTTACAGGGGCCTAAACATTGTCCAATATGAAAATTCAAACATGGTCTTTCATTATTTTTGGCCAAGTTACGACTACATTTTCTAATCGGATAGATTCTATTGATGGTATCAATGGTTTTATTGACTGCATCGACATCCGTATAAGGTCCGAAATATTTAGCTTTATCTTTTAACAGCCTTCTTGTTTTTAATACACGAGGAAATCTTTCATTTAAAGTCACTTTAATGTACGGATAGGTTTTATCATCACGCAGGAGAATATTAAAGCGCGGCTGATGCTTTTTTATGAGTGTAGCCTCTAATATTAAGGCTTCCATTTCTGTGTCAGTAATAATATATTCAAACTCAGTAATATTCACAACCATGGTTTGAACTTTTGTAGTATGAGAATTAAAGCCTCTAAAATAAGAACTCACCCTATTTTTAAGATTTTTAGATTTCCCCACATATATGATATGATTGTTGCTGTCTTTCATCAAATAGACGCCTGGCTTTTCAGGCAATTTTTTTAGTTGTTCTTTTATATTCACTTGAAAACACCTCAGTCAAATTATATCCTTTATGCGTAAATGATACAAGTTTTGTAGAGAATAATTCGAACATATATTCGCATTATAATATATTTCGAAATTGAAATATCTATAGCATGTTCAATCATTAGATTTACGTTTATAATAGAAGATAGTCAAAGTGTTGCTCATTTGGGCAAGAGGAGGTTCATTACATTGTTTAAACACCGTAGTTTTGTTTCAATATTTGCTTTCATGGCATGTATTACTATTTTCTCATTTATTATGCCGTCATTCGATTTTGTATTTGCAAGTGACTATAATCTGATTAATAGCACACTTGCACTTATAGTTATAGCTTTTCCAGCATTTGAAAGTCTTATTCGATTTATTCTTACAAAAAAGGATTACGATCCAGGCAAATACTATTTTGATATTGCTATGAATGAAAAATATATCCGTCAAGGTCTTTACTATGCCCTACTTATCATCGTCATTCTTATTGTGCCATTTGCAAGAGGACAAGTATTCTTATCCATTCCTCAGGTGATCATCAGTGCTATTGTTTGGTTTGCCATTTCAGGTGGAATGCTTTTCATGACTCAGAAGTTCACACGCGTTCACTTTATGAAAGATGGCATCATTATTAAAGGAATTGATTTAAGACTTGAGTTCCCAATGAATGATCCGATTCGTACAAACTCAGGTATTTATAGTTTTAGATCATTTGCAGGCTTTTATGTAGAAGGAACACAGCTTCAGATCTTTTTAAAAGACAAACAAGGCCACATTAAAGCAACACTGCCAGAAGACAAAGTTCAGCATATTATTGCCTACATGATTAGTAAAGAAGTTAAAAGACTACAAATTCATGAAATTAAGGAATATTAATTCCAATCATATTAAGAACATCATATTTCAACCAACAACCCCCAATAACAATGTTATTGGGGGTTTGTTATACATGTAGTATTTTATTTTTTCATTTCTAACTCTTCTTCAATAAGGGTTTTAAGAACTGGCCTGTATAAGACTTTTTCTTTCTAATCACAGATTCAGGTGTGCCTTCAGCAATTATTTTACCACCACCGTCTCCACCTTCAGGGCCGATGTCGATAATGTAGTCACTACACTTGATCATATCTAGATTATGCTCAATCACGATAACTGTGTTGCCACCTTCTACAAGACGTTGTAAGACTTGAATTAGGTTACTTACATCATGCATATGGAGGCCTGTTGTAGGTTCATCTAAAATATACAGTGTTTTACCCGTACTTCTTTTAGACAGCTCAGATGCCAGCTTAATACGCTGTGCTTCACCACCTGAAAGTTGTGTTGAAGGCTGGCCTAATCGGATGTAATCCAGACCAACATCATGAAGTGTTTGTAGTTTACGTTTAATCGCAGGAACATTCTCAAAGAACTTTAACGCTTCTTCAACCGTCATTTCTAATACTTCAGAAATTGTTTTGCCTTTGTATTTTACCTGAAGTGTTTCTCTATTATAACGTTTCCCTTTACATACATCACACTGGACATAAACATCAGGGAGAAAATGCATTTCGATTTTTATGATACCGTCACCTTTACAGGACTCACAACGACCACCTTTTACGTTAAAACTGAATCGTCCTTTTTGATACCCTCTAATTTTTGCCTCATTGGTGGATGCAAAGAGTGCACGAATATGATCAAACACACCTGTATATGTTGCAGGATTCGATCGAGGTGTTCTACCAATAGGAGATTGATCGATATCAATAACCTTGTCTATATGTTCAAGACCTTTAACCGCATCGTGTTTACCAGGTCTTGTTCTTGTCCTATAAAGACTGGCTGCGGCTGCCTTATAAAGAATTTCATTTACAAGCGAACTTTTGCCCGAACCCGATACACCCGTTACACATGTAAAGACACCCATCGGGAAATCAACATCAATTGATTTGAGGTTGTTCTCACGTGCACCTTCAACGCGAATCCACGTGTCTTTAGGTTCTCTTCTTTTCTCAGGGATCGGAATCCCCATCTTACCTGATATATATTGACCTGTAAGAGAATTCTTGTTTCCCAAAATGTCGTCAATTGTACCTTCTGCAACAATGTGACCACCATGTTCTCCAGCCCCAGGGCCAATATCAACAATATAGTCCGCAGATGCAATGGTTTCTTCATCGTGTTCAACAACAATAAGTGTATTACCAATATTGGTTAAATTTCTAAGTGTTTTTAGAAGTTTCTGATTGTCTCTTTGGTGTAAACCAATACTAGGCTCATCCAATATATAGAGAACGCCAACTAGTCCAGAGCCAATTTGTGTTGCCAGTCGAATACGCTGCGACTCTCCACCAGAGAGTGACCCAGATGATCTTGATAAACTTAGATAATCAAGGCCTACATTCTTTAAGAAAGAAAGTCTGGCATGAATCTCTTTTAAAATTTGATCTGCTATAATTGTTCGTTTAGAGTCCAATTCGACATTATCTATAAACTCTAAACAATCACGTACAGCCATTTCTGTAACTTCAAATATGTTTCTGTCACCAAAAGTAACTGCAAGAGATTCTGCCTTTAATCTTTTTCCACCACATGTACCACATGGTGTTAAACTCATATACGTTTCGATCTTTTGACGCATATAATCAGAATTTGTTTCTTTGTATCGTCTTTCGAGATTACCGATCATGCCTTCAAAGGGTGCTTTGTACTTTCTAACACCACCGTATTTGCTTTCATAATGGAATTCGATTACACGTTCTCCTGTACCATGTAGAATGTCATTTAAAGCTTCATCTGTCATTTCATTTAAAGGAGTATCGCTGGTATAACCGTGATCTTTAAGAACGGATTCTACCATTTGAACATAGTAGGTTCCTTCACCTGATGTTGCAATTGGTGTTATCGCACCTTCTGATACACTCAGTGATTTGTCTGGTACGACAAGCTCTGGATCGACTTTGAGTAAGTGTCCCAGACCTTTACAGGTTGGACAAGCGCCATAGGGTGCATTAAATGAAAACATTCTAGGTTCCATTTCAGTAATGCCAACGCCATGTTTTGAACATGCAAAATTGGTGTTGTATAACAAGTCTTCACCATTAATCACGTCAATAATAACCAGACCTTCAGAAAGTTTTAGTGCAATTTCTATAGAGTCTGATAATCTTTGTTTGGACTCAGGTTTAATAATAATTCTATCTACGACAACTTCTACATTGTGTTTTTTGTTTTTTTCTAATTCAATTTCTTCTGAAAACTCTCTTATTTCGTCATTTACACGCACACGGACATAACCTTCTTTTTTAAGTTGAGCCAGTTCCTTTTTGTGTGTGCCTTTTTTCCCTCTAATAACAGGGCCTAATATTTGAATCTTCGTTTTTTCTGGAAGTGCCATAACTTGATCAACAATTTGATCCACAGATTGCTGTGATATTTCTTCATTACAAATAGGACAGTGGGGTATTCCAGCTCTTGCGTATAGAAGTCTTAGGTAATCATAGATTTCTGTAACTGTACCTACTGTAGATCTTGGGTTACGACTGGTCGTTTTCTGATCTATAGAGATTGCAGGTGAAAGACCTTCAATGTATTCTACATCTGGTTTTTCCATTTGGCCTAAGAATTGTCTGGCATATGCCGAAAGACTTTCAACATATCGGCGTTGACCTTCTGCATAAATGGTATCAAATGCTAATGACGACTTACCGGAACCACTGAGTCCGGTGACAACAATCATCTTGTCTCTGGGGAGTTTAATATCAATATTTTTTAAGTTGTGTTCTTTTGCACCTTTTACTTCAATGTAATTCTTATTCATAATTCACCTCTATTTACAACAATCATTATTTACATCAGACTTTACATATATCAGACTCTAGAAACTACTTTTTTTAGTTTATCTTTTTTAGTTTTTATTTTTTAGTTTTTCTTTTAATGACACAATTCGGTCTCTTAGCTCAGCAGCACGTTCAAACTGTAAAGCTTGAGATGCAGCGATCATTTGATCTTCAAGTTCTAGAATGTACTCCTCAATTGATTCAATTTCAAGTACATCTTCTTCAAGAACAGCATTGTACTCAGCTTCGTCTTCAGCTGCAACCGTTGCTTGAATGTCAGAGTGAATATTTTTCTTTATGGTCGTTGGCGTTATACCGTGTTCGTCGTTATAGGCCTTCTGAACCTTTCTTCTTCTTTCTGTTTCATCAATAGCCACTTTCATTGATCTTGTAATTTTGTCTGCATACATAATTACAAATCCATTTTCGTTACGTGCTGCACGTCCTACTGTTTGAATCATAGATGTTTCAGAACGAAGGAAACCTTCTTTATCTGCATCCAGAATAGCAACAAGTGAAACCTCAGGTAAATCCAGACCCTCTCTCAGTAAGTTGATCCCAATAAGAACATCAAACACACCTGAACGTAATTCTTTTAGAATCTTCATTCTCTCAAGTGTTACGATATCAGAGTGAAGATACTTAACTTTCAGGTCCATTTCCTTGAAATAATCGGTTAAATCCTCGGACATTTTTTTGGTTAAGGTTGTTACCAGTACACGTTCATTTCTTTCAATTCTACGTAATATTTCAGTATATAAATCATCAATCTGACCTTTGACCGGTCGAACCTCAATCGGAGGATCAAGTAATCCTGTTGGTCTGATAATTTGCTGTACAATTTCTGTACTGTGCTCTTTTTCATAAGGGCCAGGTGTTGCACTAACAAATAATCCTTGTGGCATGATTGATTCAAATTCACCAAAGTTAAGTGGTCTGTTGTCCAGTGCTGATGGTAATCTAAATCCATAGTCTACTAAATTTTGCTTCCTAGAACGGTCACCACCATACATGCCTCTGATTTGAGGCAAACTTACGTGTGATTCATCCACAACCACTAAAAAATCATCTGGGAAGTAATCCATTAAAGTATAAGGACGTCGTCCAGCAGGCAAATCATTGATATGTCTTGAATAGTTCTCAATACCTTGACAGAATCCCATCTCTTTTAACATTTCAATGTCATACCGTGTTCTTTGTTCTATACGTTGAGCTTCTATAAGTTTGCCTTCAGTCTTAAACTCAGCCACTCGCGCATCCAGCTCTTTTTCTATTTCAATAACTGCTCTTTCAATGTTTTCTTTACTTGTTACATAATGTGACGCCGGGAAAATTGAGACATGTTCACGAATGCCAATAATCTCACCTGTGAGCGCATTCACTTCTGTAATCCTGTCAATTTCATCACCAAACAGTTCAACTCGAATAACATTCTCTGTTGCCGCAGCTGGGAATATTTCTATGACATCACCACGTACTCTAAATGTATTACGTACAAAACTAATGTCGTTTCTAACATATTGGATTTCAACCAACTGGGTTAAAATGTCTTCTCTTGATAGTTCCATACCCGGTCTCAAAGAAACAACCATTTTCTTATAATCAATCGGGGCACCTAAACCATAAATACATGATACGGATGCAACGATGATTACATCTCTTCTTTCATATAAAGAAGCAGTAGCGGAGTGACGCAGTTTATCAATTTCTTCATTTATAGACGAATCTTTCTCTATAAATGTATCTGAGTGAACTACATAAGCTTCCGGCTGGTAGTAATCGTAATAGGACACAAAATACTCTACAGCATTCTCAGGAAAGAACTCTCTAAATTCTGAACACAGCTGAGCTGCCAAGGTTTTATTATGCGCTATAACCAGTGTTGGTTTTTGTACTTTTTCAATAACTTTTGCAACTGTATATGTCTTACCAGAGCCCGTTACACCAAGGAGGGTCTGACATTTTCCACCTGCTTCAATACTGGTGGAAAGGTGTTCAATTGCATTGGGCTGATCCCCAGTAGGTTCAAATTCAGAAATAACTTTAAATTGACTCATTTTTCACCTCACGCCAAACGTTTGTTCGATACTATCCTATTATATTCGATGATATTGGACACGTCAAATTTTCTTTAAAGTCTTTTTGATAACAATTTTCAGTTCATTCTCATTCATACCCATTCTGCTCTATTCCATGTATTAACGATGTTTTTTGACAAATCCACAATCTACAGAATAATATATCACAATTTTAGTCTACTTTGCTTATTCCCTCAAAAAAAGAGCCTACAGAATTGTAGACTCTAAATTTGGATCAGCTTTTTTAAATTGTAAGCTCTAACGATTCAGTTGACTGAAAGATTTCCTGCTCGTTTTCTTCCTCATTTTCCTCAAGAACTTTTAAGTACTCATCTAAAAGATCGGCATCTGTCACTTCCGTCGAATCTAATGAATCTTCAGAGTCCTCATCTGTTTTGTATGCTTCTAACATTTTCATAAGTTGAGCTCCATTAACAGATGTTGCATCACCACTATTTTCTCCACCTGGTTTACCGCCACCTTTTTGAGGTGGTGGACCACCTGATTTTCTCATACCACCCATTTTACCAGCAGATTCAGACATCATTTTTTGCATGTTCGATTGCATCTCTTTTGCAAAATCCTTCATCTCTGTATCTGTGAGTCCACCATCACCATCGGAATCTATTTTAGAAAACAGTTCCTTACTTCGTTCGTCATTCTCATGTACAGCTAGAAATTCATCTACATCTATAGACGAATCACCATTTACATCTGCGTTGCTGAATCTTTCCTTATGTCTTGCAGCTTGCATTTGTTGCATTTGCTCCATACTACTCGATCCTGATACGCCACCAATCATTGTCACACCTCCATTACATTTCCTCTGTTTTCCTCTGGTTAAGTTTCATGTATCATATTTATATCAAAAGAATGTGTGAGAATTAAGTGAAAACTCATATATTTAGAATCTTTATTTACGAATATATAAAAAGAAAAATCCCAAAGACCGTCATTATGATGGTCTTCGGGATTTAAGTACAAGTTAATTGGTTAATTTCTTATAATTTTGCCTGAACATTTTTATCAATAATTTTTTTATCAACAAATCGATTGAATACATTTCTAATAACAGCCATAACAGGAACACATACCAGCATGCCTAGAACACCAAAGAGACCTCCGCCAATTAGAATGGCGAGAATAATCCAGAACGGAGAAAGTCCAACGGAATCACCCAGGATGTATGGTCCAATTATATAACCATCCAGCTGCTGAAGCACCAGTATAAATAGAGCTACCCATAAGGCTGTAACAGGACTGGTGAACAAAGTGATAATAATCGCTGGTACTGCACCAATGAATGGACCAAAGTATGGAATCATATTGGTAACGCCGATGATAATTGACATAAGTAGTGCATAAGGTGCTTTAAGCACTAGCATTCCAGCAAAACATATGATTCCGATAATAAGTGAATCAATCATTTTACCTATGATGTATTTAGAGAAGATATCATCTACTTCATGAATAAAAGCTACCATTTTGTCTGCATGTTCTTCTTTTAATAGACCATAATTTATTCGTTTGACACCCAATAAGAAGGCTTCTTTATCTTTAAGCATGTAAACAGAGATGATTAATCCTATCAATATTTTAAAGACACCAGATGTAATTCCAAACACACCTGTTAACAAACCTGTTAAGATCGTGTTAAAGGATGCTGTTGCCCTATCGAACACCTCTTGCATTGAGGTTAAATCAAAGTTTTCTAAGGACTCAATTAAACCTAATGCTTCTAACTCTGCATACTGTTTTACACCCCACTCTTCAGCAGTGGTTACGTAAGCAGGTACATTTTTTAAGATGTCTGTAATACTCTGCACAAGACTCGGTATAACCAGGGTAAAGAACAGCCCTACTATACTTATAATGATTAGGTAGACCACAGCAATACTTAAACCACGGCCAAATTTTAGTTTGGTTTCTATTTTAACCAAAAGCGGATTGGCCAAGTATGCTATTACAAAGGCCCAAATAAATGGGACAAGTATAGTTACTATGAGTTGAACAAATCCATTTACTGATTCAATTCTGTCAAGCAACTTATAAGCAATCATAGAAAATATAATTACTGGTAAGTATGCTATATAGGGTATTCTTTTCATCATTTGCTCCTACATCTCTGAGTTTAGAATTTCAATTGCTTTTTGTAATTGTACATCGTCTTCATCTGTTGGTTCTTCAATATCATAGTAACTTTCTGGCATTTCAATAATTACGTCTGGTTCAATACCTATTCCATGGATGTTTCGACCATTTGGCGTAAAGTATTGTGAAGTCGTCAGTTTAAATCCTGAACCGTCATCTAATGGAATAACCGTTTGAACAACACCTTTACCAAATGTTGTTTCTCCAACAATTTTACCTGAGTTAGAGTCTTGAACCGCTCCTGCTAAAATCTCCGATGCACTTGCTGAACCGCCATTTGTAAGTACAACCATTGGCAAGTCAACTTTTAAGAAGCCAGACTTAAACTCTCGTTTTTGCCCCATTCTATTTTCAGTGTAAACGATCATTTGATTTCCTAGCAGTTGATCGGCAATATCTACAACTTCTCCTAATGAGCCGCCTGGGTTGTTTCTTAAGTCAATTACCAGACCCTTTGGGTTGTTTTTCTGAAGTTCTTCCAAATTCGTTTTAAAATCAGTTGCAGTGATTTGGTCAAACATAGATATTCTAATGTAACCAAGGTCATCATTTAGCATTCTTGATTTAACTGTTTTTAATCTGATTTCTTCACGTGTTATAGACACATCAAAGGGATCGGTTTTACTTTCTCTGTAGACTGTAATATTTACATCTGTTCCAGGTTCCCCACGCATTTGACTTACTGCATGATCCATCAATTCAGCATTAACGTCTTCTCCTTCAACCTTAATAATCTTATCACCAGATTTTAGGCCAGCACGTTCACCAGGTGTGTCTTCAATCGGAGCAACAACTGTAATCATGCCATCGTCCGTTGGTGCTACAATCACACCAATACCACCATAGACACCTTCATTGTCTTCTGTAAACTTACCAAACTCTTCTTGGCCCATATAAACTGAGTATGGATCATTTAAAGACATAAATAGACCTTTTAATATGCCATCGGTAAACTCTTGTTCATCGAAATCTTGATAGTAGTTTTCAAGGATAAACTTACGCAGTTCAATAACCTTTGCGAAGGTTTCTTTATCTTCGTTTAGACTATTATACTCATCTTTGGAAATCAGAAGTTTATCTCCGACCTCAATCGCATCTTTAGTCCCAGCATGTAAAGATTGATAGTAGTCATAGTCTTCTTTTGAAACTGTAACGCCATTGCCTGATTCAAGTGATGCAATCTGTGACATACTCATTCCATAATAGGTTACAACACCTGTTGCAGCATTGGATAAAAGCAGTAATACGATTCCCCAAATGATAATACTCTTTTTATTAAACATCTTGACACCTCAGTCTCTGTCTACGGTTGAACGTACTCCATCGGGTTAGCCATTTCACCATTCACACGAACCTCAAAATGAAGGTGTGCACCCGTTACATTGCCCGTTTTTCCTGCTTCTGCAATTGACTCTCCAATGGATACTTGCTGTCCCACTTTTACTTTTAGTTTATTGTTATGTGCATAAAGTGTAACTATGCCACCACCGTGATCGATCATAATACATTTTCCATAACCACCATACCAGTCAGCGTAGATAATCGTGCCACTCTGTGCAGCTGTGATAGGCCCACCTGTTGGCACTGCAACATCGATTCCTGTATGCAGTTTTCTTGTCTTATATATTGGGTGAATTCTATACCCAAAAGGTGATGTAATTCTTGTATACCCCGGAGATGGCCATGTCATAGACCCACCGACATAATTTGCTTGTAATTTCAGTTGTTTAAGTATATTGGTTAACTTCTTGGCATCTTCAGCCAGTTCGTCTTCTTTGGCTTCCAGTGCCTTAAGATCTTTAGACAGAGCCACTTTGGCACCTTCAAGTGTGGACATGTCTCCTTTAAGAAGTTTCCTCTTTCCATCCAGTTCATTTAATTGAACCTGTCGTTCATCTTTATAAGTTTCAAGTTGTACTTTTCTCTCAGCAACCTGTGTTTTCTGGTCTGTCATATAGTCTATTAAATTCACATCATGTGAGTAAATTTTTTGTAGCATATCTGCTCGGGATATGAGATCCGCAAAATCCTCAGAACCAAGCAGTACTTCAATATAGCCCACCTGCCCTGTTTTATACATAACACGCAGTCTAGAATTCAGAAGGTCTTTTTTAGTATTGATCCCTTCTTCGGCTAATTTTAATTTTTCTTCAGTTTCATAGATTTTAGTTGACGTTGTCTCAACTTCATCATTTAACCTTGTCATTTCGGACTCAAGTTTCTTAACATTGGTTTCTAAGTCGCGAATATTTCTAAGTACTTTGTTTTGCTCATATTTCTTATTTGATCGTTGTTTATCCAGAGCTTTTAACTCATCTTCTATCTTATTTAATTCATCAGATTTATCCTGAATTTCATCATTACCAAAGGTCGTAGTAAGCGGAAGTGCAGGCACCAATAGAAGTACACATAATAATACAATCAAAAATTTTGATCTATCGTTATTCATCATATTGCTCCTCCTATACATGCAGGTGTCTTCTCATTGATAAAAGACTTCCAAGAGCACCAATACCCGCACCAATCATTAGGAAAATAATAAATAAGTCTGACACTACTGTTTTTGCTGATACCAAGTAGGCAGCTATAAGAACATAAAACTTTGAAGTAAACATGGCATAGGTGTAAGAATACCCAACATATAGAATCCCAACAGCCATGACTGCACCAAACATGCCAAGCAGTGTTCCTTCTAACAGGAATGGCCAGCGAACAAACCAGCTTGTCGCACCAACATATTTCATAATTCCAATTTCACGTCGTCTTGCATTCACTGCCAATTTAATGGTGTTATGAATGATAAACGTAGAAATAGCAACCAGTATAAAGATAATCGCCATTCCAATATTTTTAATATAGTTTGTCACTTCTATTATTTTTAAGACCACATCTTGATAAAATTTAACCTCTTCAACACCAGACATGAGTCGAATCTCTTCAACAACATATTCTGCGTAGCCAATGTCATAAAGGCTAACAATATATGAATTGGGAAGTGGATTCTCTTCAAGACCTTCAAGTAAATAACCATTGTCTTCCCATTGAAGTTTCATTTTACCAAGGGCATCTTGTTTAGTTTCAAAATAAATCTCTTTGACACCTTCAAGCTGGTATAGCTGGTTGCCTATCGCTTCAACCTGACTACCATCTAGTTCATCAACCAAATATACCTGTACTGTGTCAAACTGATCTTTAGCACCCTCCGCCAAACTTGAAATATTCAGTATCAATATAAAAATAATTCCTAATATAAGCAGTGTTGCTGCAACAGATGTCATGGATGCAAAAGACATCATCCTGTTTCTCCATAGGTTTTTAACACTTTCTCGAACTGTGTATGTAAACTGACTAATCTTCATATCCGTATAGACCTCCCATTTCGTCACGAACAACACGTCCGTTTTCAAGCGCAACAACACGTTGTTGCATGATGTCAACAATCTCTTTATCATGGGTAGCCATAACGACTGTGGTTCCACGTCTATTAATTTGTTTTAGTATTTTCATAATATCCCAAGACGTTTCTGGATCAAGGTTGCCTGTGGGTTCATCTGCTATCAGAATCGGTGGGTTGTTAATCATTGCACGCGCAATCGATACACGCTGTTGTTCACCACCTGATAGCTGATTGGGATAACACTTCTGTTTGTCTGCAAGACCAACCACAGAGAGTATCATAGGTACATTTTTCCTTATTTCTCTAGGTGAAGCGCCTGTAATTTCCATGGCAAATGCAACATTTTCAAACACCGTCTTATTTTGAAGCAGTCTATAATCTTGGAATACAACGCCCATTTTCCTTCTTAGAAATGGCACTTTTCGTCTGTGTAGACGGGAGATCTCCATGTCGTCTACAAACAATCTGCCTTTTGTACAAGACTCTTCTTTCAAGAGCATTTTTATTATTGTAGACTTACCTGCACCACTGGGTCCAACTAAGAATATAAAATCCCCTTTTTGCACATGAAGGTTTATGTCTGAAACGGCTAACATGCCATTTGAATATCTTTTTGATACACCTACCAATCGTATCATTTTTACACCTCTTCAAGCTTTCTTGACTTAGTCCATCCAATTATTGCTAAAAAAGCAACCTTTTTAGAAGAAACGCAATTCAATACAATGATTTGCGTGAATAATTATAAACATAACGCTCTACTATTTATTATAATGGTTGTAGGCCCGTTTACGAAACGTTTTTGATTAAATAATGATTACAATTTTGGAGGATTTATATGAAAAAAGCACTTCGCAAAGAAATGATCAAACAAAGACGCAATCTAGATGCTGAAGTTTGGGAGCAGAAGAGTCAAAATATATTAAAATTTGTAATGAATTACCATTATCCAAAAGACGTAAAAAATATAATGATCTTTATGGATTTTAGAAAAGAAGTAAAAACCAAACCCATTATTGAATGGCTGTGGAAGCAAGGCTATCAGGTTATAATTCCACGTGTGGTTAAGGACAATCCAATCCTTGAACTTTGTGTCATCAACTCATTTGACGATATGGAGATATCCTCAATGGGTATTCTTGAGCCAAAATCAAATCATAATCAGTTTTTGGAAGCCAATGATGTAGACTTTGTATTTATGCCCGGTGTTGCATTTACTGTGAATGGTGGTCGTCTTGGTTATGGCGGTGGTTTTTATGACCAATTGATCCCACTCATGCCAGACAATACACCTCTCATCGCTCTAGCCTTTGATCTACAAATTGTGGACACCTTGCCTCTTGAGGACCACGACATTCGTATACATAAACTTATTACAGAGTCTGGGGTAATATTGTGTCAGCCATAAAATTCAGATTTGATCAATTTGAAAATCTATAAATGTACTAATAGCTATAAAGGGTTCAGCTTAAGTTAAGCTGAACCCTTTAGTATTGATCTAATTTACAAATGTTAAATCTTTAGATTTTTGTTCTATCAATATTTATGTCAATTTTACCTGTCTTACTTATCGTCAGCTTCCTCTTTTGCATTTTCTTCTTTTTCCTTACTTTCTTCAGAAGCCTGCTTTGTTTTCTTTGCGTCTGTCGCTCTTTTCTTCAAAGGTTCAGCCAATTCTTCTAGACGTTTGTCTACCAAGTTGTATAAACTATCCTTTTCAAAACGACCATTTCTTGTGCGTTCACCTGCGTGGATGTCCATTAGGACTTCGATACCTTCATCGATTGTGTGTACTGAGTAAATATTAAACAATCCATCTTTAACAGCTTGTAGTACTTCCCCAGAAACCATTAGATTTTTTTCATTTTGATGAGGAATCATGACGCCTTGATCTCCAGTTAATCCTTTAAGTTTACACACTTTGAAGAATCCTTCGATCTTTTCATTAACACCACCAATTGGTTGAATTTCACCACGTTGGTTCACCGATCCAGTAACAGCTATCGATTGTTTGATAGGTACATGTGACAAGCTTGATAGAATAGCATACAGTTCTGTACTCGATGCCGAGTCACCATCTACACCAGAGTAAAGCTGTTCAAATACAACTTGAGCAGTCAGAGCAAGAGGTTTTTTCTGAGCAAATTTTTGTCCTAAGTAACCCGTCAGAATCATAATGCCTTTGTCATGGCTAGAACCACTTGCGCGTACCTCACGTTCAATGTTCACAATACCTGCACGACCTTTATAAGTCGAAACTGTGATTTTACTAGGTTTACCAAAGCGGTACTGGCCTGTTCCCATAACAGCAAGGCCGTTGATTTCACCAACTTTACTGCCTTCAACGTCAATTAAATAATCGCCTTTTTCAAACATTTCAAGCACTTTTTCTTCGATTTTGTTGTTTCTATTTTCAAGCTCAGCGAGAGCTTTAATTACATGTTCTCCTTCAACCTGTTCGTCACCATAATATTCAGCCCAACTGTCTGCTTCATAGAGGATGTCCACCAGTTTATTGAGGTGAGAACTTAGCTTATCTTGTTCATCAGCCTCTCTCGAACTAAACTCGATAATACGACCCACTGCGCTCTTTGAGAAGTGACGTAGGTTATCTTTATGAACATGACGTGCGATAAATCTAGACAATTTGTCTATGGTATCTTTATCCCGTTCCAAAGTGCTTTCAAAGTCGGCCATGATTTTGAATAGTTTTCTAAACTCCTCATCATATGCGTATAGCAATTGATAGGTTCTGGCGTCACCAATAACAACAATCTTAACGTCAAGTGGAATAGGTTGTGGTTTTAAAGTCGTTGAAACAATTGCACCCGTTAAACTTCCAATAGATTCAATCTGAATTTGTTGGTCTAACAATGCACGTTTCACACTTTTCCAAGCCAATGGATTCACCAAGATGTCTTTTGCTAATACAATTAGGTAGCCACCATTTGCTTCATGGATTGCACCAGGTTTTATCATGGTGAAATCGGTCTTCATTACGCCCATTTCATTTTTATATTCAACGCGACCCATTAGGTTGTAATATGTTGGGTTAGAGGCAAATACAATTGGGGCATGTTTCTTATCAGAGTTATCAATAAACATATTTAATTTATATCTGTCAAAGAAAGCTTCTGTATTTCTTGACTGTAACATCATAAGCGGATTTTGTTGTTGAGGTTGTTCTTGATCACCGCGGAAATTGTCTACATGATCAACAATGTCGTCTACAACTGAATCCAGATAAACTTTTACATCTTCATTGGACTTAAATCTATCTCTGATATTCATTAGATGATAACTACCAACACGTCTGGTCATCTGCTCGTCTAAGTTTTTAACCTTTTGTCTGTAACTTTCTTCTTCTTGTTTCAGCTTATTAAATAATTCTACAGTCTCAAGGCTTAGTTTATTCGAATTAGACTTTAACTTTTCGTATTCATCATCGGTGATGCTTCTGTATTCCTCTTCACTCATCGCTTCACCATCACGAAGTGGTATACTTACAAGCCCTCTTTCGTTTTGTGTGAACATGAAACCATACTTTTCTCCAATGCCATTCAATTCTTCAATTATTTTTTCACTGTTTCTAGTGTACTCTTGGAGTACCATAGATTTAGTATTTTCATAATCCTTGCTATTGAATACATTTTTAATTTCTTTTTTCAAAAAATCAATTGTACGGTCAAATATCTTAATAAATTCTTTCCCTTGTCCCGCTTCGAAACTTAATCCAATTGGATTGTGGAAATCTTTAAAATTGTTTACATAAATCCAGTCTTTTGGTACAGGACGTTTGATAGCCTGTTCTTCAGTGAGTAATCTTACATAACTATTTCTACCAGTGCCCCAGGTTCCAGATACATAAACATTGTATCCACGTTTACGAATTGAAAGACCAAAGTCCATTGCTTTTGATGCACGTTCTTGTCCAATAATACCGTGCAGTGGTGCCAGTTCCTCTGTTGATTCGAAACTTAGACAATCCATTTCACAAGGTGCTGTTAGCTGTTCAGGAGTAAGTCTATATTTCTCTAAGGTGATATTTTTTTTAGCCATTATGTATTCCCCCCATCTTCATGGTCAGTATCCAAAATTGTCTTATCTTCATGGGATATACCCTATCCTATTAAAACAATTCAATATTAGTGTAGTAATTTCCTGTTTTTATTATTCAGAAAATTGTTAACTTTGTGTGAATTATACCCTTTTGTTAGGGGTTTTATACCCATTTATTAAATAAATACGAAAAAAGCCACCAAAAGAGGTGACTTTTTTTTATATACTTGTATTAAATTTTAATCAAATGATTTTCTTGTGTAATAAACACTGAACCCCTTAACCAACTCGCATACTCAGTGTCTGAGTATCTTGGATTTCTATGGATTAGTCCAATAGCTTGGATTGTCGTATCTGCCTTAACATTATTGTAAGCTTCAACAATGGCTTCTAGGCTAGAATGTTCTTTGGCACTTTCATCATCTTCAGCCCAACATTCATGTAAAAGCAGTTTCACATTTAGATCAAATACATCCTTATTGACATTGGTGTCTGTTGCTATATGTAATACATCGTCGATTGTAATCCCAAAGGACGGTAGTGTGTGTTCCTGCTTCATAATTCCAATTGTGATGTCATCCAAAACGAATCCAGAAATATTGTAATCTTTACATTCAACATTTCCAGCCAAAGTTTCAACCCCAGTTGTTCCAAACGGTTGTGCTAGGTTTCGCTCTAAAATAGATGCACACGATTCGTTATATATGTCTCTTCCGGGTCCCCAAATTGTAAGGGTCTTTTCACTTAAATATTTAGGCAGATAAAATAGCCCCATAATATGATCCATATGGTAATGGGTCAGTATTAAGTCTACATCTTCGTAGTTATTCAATAGGCGTTCATATTCTGAAAGATATTGTAAGCCAGTTCCTGCGTCAATGATAATAAGTTTATTTTTGTGTTCAATTAAAGTCGCATTGGTTTGACGGTTAAAAGCTGGAATCCAACCTCCAACACCCAAAGGCCAAATTTTCATCGCTCTCACGTCCTTTCACACAAACATAGAGTCCAATCAAATATTTTATCTTAGTATAAAACTTGAAAATGATTGTTTTCCATCTTTAAACTGTTTGATGTATTTTATCTCACCCATTTCAGTTACACTTAAGTCTATACATAGATAGTCATTACCACCAGGGTCTATTGTGTTGAAACGCCCTGTATTCATATTGTAAATAAACACACCAGTTGCATACATTTGTGCCGTTTCTGTCCCGGTGTAGACCACGTTTGGGTTCTCATGTAGATAAGCGAAAAAGTTGGCGTTACTCTCCCATATAGGAAGTCCTGCATATTTTAATGTGGCAAGCTTGTTTCCTGTATTTATATTAATGAGTGTTCCTTTACGAACCCCTTCATCTTCTGTTTCAAGTATCACATGTTCATTGTCAGGTGCCCAGTTGGTTAGTTTAACATTTTCATAAACACCAATCTTTTTTACTGCAGCTGTGTCAGTCATAAGTGCGTAGAGCTCTCCTGCTGGATTGCCATCTGTCACCCATATAAGGCTAATACTTTCATCGTAAGACTTATTCAACTTAAAAACAGTGTCGTAAACCTCTATAAGTCCTTTAATTGAATCCAGGTCCACAGTTCCATCAAAGGATTGGAACAGAAGCCTTACAAGATTTCTGTTTTCAAGTTTCAGTGATTCAAGCATTTGGGGATCAACAGTATCTACTTTTGCATTTTCATTATCATCTATCTTTTTTAGTGTGGCATCCAGCTTATTTTCTAAGTCGAGTACCTGTAGCTCTAAATTTTGTATACGCCCCTGCTGAGCTGTTACGACAAGATCCATATCCTCAAGTTGTGCATTTTGAATGTCTGAACCCCCTGAAGCAGAACAGCCGAATAAAGTAACTAGACTTAGTGTCATTAAACCAGTCATTATTTTTCGTTTTATTTGCACGCTGTCTTCCTCCATAAAACCTATAAATTAACTTATAAAAACTTGTGGAAAATTATGTCATCTACCCACATGTTGGTTTCGGCATTAAAATGGTGCATCAGTACTGTACCTGAACAATGGAAACCTTCTTTAAGAACTGCACTAATTGATGCATGGTTGTTACTGTATATATAGGCACGCGCAATTTGAATGCCTCTGTCCTTTAGAACAGGATAGACTTCTTGACTCAATCGTTTCACATGCCCTTCACCTCGTCTTGAACTCAGGACAGCCGCTGATAAAAATGCGCTATGCGATTTACTTGCACGCCCTTGTTTTGCCTTAATAAATGCTACGATATGATTGGCCTGTCTTAATATAAAAAGGTGTTCATGGTCGTCATCAATCCAGACCTGAACATCTTCTATAGAGTCTACATCAGCAAAAGTCATCTCCGCACCTTCTGCTTTAAGTTTCTGACAAAACAAAAGTAGGGCTTCTGCATCTGACATTTTAACTTCTGAAATATTCATCCGCAACACTCCTTAACTATTTTTCTAAACTATAACCGTCTTCTACCCTATCATTCATATATTTAAGCGTGTCTCTCACACCTTGGTTATAGGCTTCAGTAGCCATATTGTCTATAAAGAAGTCCAGAACCAACATAGCTGCTAAATCACCTATATCATCTCCACGTTCTTCAGCAAAAAAAATCTGAATATCCCCAATTAATCTTTTTTTAGTTTCATCATCAAACTTCACAGGTTTTTTTCTCATATGTCCTCCTAATTTTTATAGACATTAATCTTCTTTGAAAGCGTCTATCACCTTTAAATGTTTTAACTTCACAACAAGCTGTATTTCTGGATAGCTTGCTTCTGCATCCATCAACTCATAGAGTTTGTTGATTCGACCTTCATTATTTGAAGCAATGAGGATAGCACGCACCAATTGATTTGATGGCATTTCTTTTACAATTGTATCTCTTTGTTTTGCATAATTATCTTTTGAAAGCCAGTCAATAAAGTACTTCATCACTGTGACATGTTTCACTTTCATCAGTTCAGCAATCTTGTCTATATCCATACCCTCTTCAAAATGTGATTCATAAGTCATTATTCTGGCGGACTTCTTTTTAGGGGCTTTTTTTCCACTCACCCATTTTTCCCAGTCTAAAACTTCACACATACTTAGAAATGCTTTTGCTGTGACCTGAGCATCTTCAAGGGCTCTATGGGCTCTATCGTTTTGAAGTGTAAAAAAGGCCGTTAAATCTGATAATTTTGCGCCCGGGGTTTGAATGCCCATTTCTTTTTTGTATGCTCTAAACATTCGCATGGTACAAATATAGCCATCAATAGGCTCTAACTTTGCATCACGTAAGGCATTGTTTAAAAAACGCATGTCAAAGGATGCATTGTGTGCAACAATCAGTTTTCCTCGTAGGAATTTCGAGAAGCCTTCAATAACATCATCAAGGTAAGGGGCATCTTTTACCATTGCAGTGTTAATCCCTGTTATTTTAGTGATCCTTCTTGATATTGGCTTACGCGGATTAATCAAAGTGCTTCTTTCATCTCTAACTTGACCATCCTTTATCCAAACATAGCCAATTTCTATAATTGTGTCCTCATTACGAAGACCTGTGGTTTCAAAATCTAATACAACAAAATCCATTTTAATCTCCAATACACTTCTCATTTTCATTATCTCTGTAAATTATATCAAAATAAGCAAAGCTGTCCTACTAGATTATGTTTGGACAACAAAAAATCGACTGTGTATTTCGCACAGTCGATTGAGTACATGTCTAACTATCATAATATAGTAAAGGTTCTATGGATGGTTCTGCAAAATAATGACCTTGACCATATTCAACTTCTAACTTCTTTAAAACAGCAATAATTTTGTCTGTTTCTACAAATTTAGCAACAATCTCGGTCTCATAGTTCTTTGCAAGATAGACCAGTGCATTCAGCGTTTTAAGTGTCCTTTCATCATTAAAGGCATTTCTTACAAAGGTACCATCTATTTTTACATAATCTATTTGCAACTTAGATAAGAGGTCTACACTAGAATAACCTGTGCCAAAATCGTCAACTGCCAATTTATAACCTGCTGACTTCAGTCGTTCAAGTTGTTTAATTGCACTATTCATATCACCAAACTTTGCAGTTTCAGTTAGTTCAAATGTTATACAGTTTCTTTTGATCAAACTCTTTTCACCATATTCCAGTATAAAATCAACCATACCTTGATTAATCGATTTTGCAGATAAGTTTATACTGAATTCGAGTTTGTGTCTCGTTTTCATATAACATTTATGATAGTACTGGAATGTTTTTTCAATAATTAATCTATCCACTTTTTCTATTAGGGCTTCCTCTTCAGCAACTTTAATAAATGGCCCTGGTAATAAATATCCATCATCGGTTTTTATACGCATTTGTATTTCATTGTTTAGAACAACATCAGAATTTAAATCAACTATTGGTTGGTAAAAGAGTTCAATATTTTTTTCTAACAAAGCTGCTTCTAATATCAGTTTGTCGCGTACCTGTTCATTACGCATTGCAACGATTTCACTGTAAGGAACGAGACGGCTCAACTTTGTTTCTGTAAGATTCAAAAAGTGTGTTTCCATATACTGAATAATCGTTGAAACAACATCGTCATTTTCATCCAGTTCTTGTAGTAGATCCATGCCTACAAATGAATATCTGCCTCTAACAAAAATTGTGTTCTCTTTATCTACACGAATTTCGCTTCTCATAGCATCTAATATTTTACAATTGTCTTTATCTTTCATGTTATCCGTGTTTAATATCATTAAATAATGCACACGTGATATTCTGTATAACTGTGCATAAGATTCTTTCAAAGACTTAAATTGATTGGATAATGTATAGAATACATCGTCATTGTATCTAATTTCCTTATTGTTACCATCCATAACACTTTCAATTTTAATGATCAGATATGATTCACTGCTATTGCCTTTTTTCTGTTCTTTGTGTAAATGGATATTAAATGCACGATCATTTTTTACCTCTGTGAAATAATCCGTAAATTTGATCATAAAAATATATTTCACAAGTACATAAAGTGCTAGTAATAGCACCAGCATTAATGGAATAACAGAACGCAACATAAGAACAATCTGTTGACGCCTTAAGGCTGTGAAATCAATTGCAAGGAATGAAGTCCCTCTAAAAGATTTTAAATGTTTATAGTATCCTATTTTATCAATTTCATTTGCAGTGTATTCGATATACTTAGACCTATCATACTCTGCCGTTCCACCAATTGATCTTTTGATAACTTTATAAGCATCATTTTTAAGGCCAACAATTGATTTGACCTCATCTTCGTCATCCACTAAGTTCAGGCCCATAAGTTCAGGGTTCTTGTGGTATAGAAAGTATCCATCCTTTGAGATCAGATACAGATAACCACCATGCAATTCATATGTTTCTGGATTAACCATGCTATTGATCAACTTATAATCAATGCTGACAAGGAGCAACACAACGTTGTCCTGAACATCCTTAAATACATTTACTGCGTAAAAAATCGAATCCTCCGTACGGCTTTTTATTAAACCTGCACAGAGCTGGTTTTCTTCGAAATCTAAGTATTTCTCCAGTGTACTCTCGTCTATATCTGGAATATTACCAGATCTAACAATGTGATTGTCAGGATATATTAAGGACATATCCCTAATGTAATAGGAACCCTTGGTTTCATCATCAAGTATCTCTTGAAGTGCATTCATATTGCTAGTGGTCTCTGACACAGAGATCACACGTTCAACACCCATACACATGTCGAAAAATATTGCATCGTATTGATGTGCTGCTGTATGTGACATTTGCTCTAAGGTTAGATATGTTTGATCTAGATATTCTGTATAGTTTTTGTTAAAGGTTACCCCCATTGATCCAAATAGAACAATCACTAACAAGGTAAATGCAATTATGTATCTCGATTTAATCATGAAGGCCTCCTTATCAAAATAATCTAAATTTCACTGTTTAAAATCATTTTTAGGTACATCGTCCTATCAATGTATTAATATTTTAAAACATTGTCAAATTTTTGAATCCATTTTTCTTGTTTTACGCGAAATAACAGTCATTTTCTTACCTATTTTCATTTTTACGAGCAAATGGTATGATATATATAGAACATAACACTGAGGTGAGAGAATGATATCGAATAATCCTATCAACCGAATTCTATTTCTGAACGGATATTTGGGTCGAATAAATATTTACGAATACTGGACAGAGCATAAGACGGATTTAATTAAATATATGCAGGCCAACGCACCAACACTCCTTGAGGATAGGTGTGTACTTGAGTCTTTTGAGGCTATGGTCCGGTGGCGGTCTCCTATCGGCGCCCTTCTTGTTGAAGAAATCCGAAATGTATTTCGGAAAAGTGTAGCAGGTACAACCATCACACTTAATAATATGCGTGTGGCGTACGGTAAAAAAAATTATACACTTAAACAGTTTAATGAGATGTATCCTTGCGGTCATTCCAATAGCAGTCATTCAAACATTAGAGGAATCAGTCTAATCAAGTCAGACCTGTACCAAGTGACTCTTTCAAACATCGACATGACATATGTTTCTTTTAATCGTTCACATTTTGAGTCCTGTAGCTTCAATAATTGCAGCTTGGATTACGCAAGATTTGATGGTGTAGAATTTAACAAAGTCAGCTTTGACGGCAGGTGTTCACTCAGTCAGGTTTCCTTCATAGATGCATATATTGATGCCACGTTTGATACGCCCATAGACCAACCACAGCTTAGCTCACTGAAGAGAAAACATATTTTTGATATATTAATAGATAATGAATCCTTATGGAAAACATATTCAGAAATTCTAGGAGACTCTTTTGCAGCCAACTGTCATTCTACTCCATTATCCACATATATTTCTCAACTGCAATATACTTTGGAGAACGTTAGACTTGCAGCTTCTTACGGCCCTATCACTAAGCTAAAAGCTCTCTTTTTCTCAGAAATCAACTTTCCAAAGTAAGAATGAAAACAAAAAAAAGACAAATGAGTTTTTCCTCATTTGTCTTTCCTATTCATTTCAAACTAATTCAATCCAATACTATTCACTATCTTTTTTACGTTTGTTTTCCAAACTATAAATCCAGTACACAAATGCTGAAAGTCCAAACAATACTTTAAACACAACCATTACGTCATAGATATTGAGTTGAAAGTCAAAATGAACAAGTCCCAGTTTGACATTCACTGTTGGTCTATTATTATTGCCAGAACACAAAGTCATACTTTTTTTATTACCTAATGTCATAAAGACACCTCCATAACTATAACTTTAGTGGTTTATTTTGCATTTTGCGGTAGTGGTGTCCCCAACATTCAGTTACAATTTTACGTGCTGCAAATAAGGATGTAAGGGATGGATCCAATTTAGGTGCAACTTCCACAACATCAAATCCGATAATCGGTAACTCAAACAATCCAAGCAGCAAATCTAACAATGCCCTGCTGTTTAGTCCGCCGAATTGAGGTGTACCTGTACCTGCTGCATAAGCTGGATCTAAGCAATCAATGTCTAGGGTTAAATAAATCTTATCAAATCTATCCATTTTTTCTTTAACAACCTGAAGAACATGTTCAACACCTCTTTGGTTGAATCTATGGGCATTAATCACATTCAGTTTATTATTTTCCATAAAAGCAAACTCGTCTTCTTCAATAGACCTGCTTCCTATGAAGAATATACTCTCACTGTCAGGAACATTGTTTAATTCAAGAGCTCGACGTTCAACTGAACCATGAGAGAGCTTGTCACCACCAAGTGCGTCGCATAAATCAAAGTGTGCATCAATATGAATAATTCCAAAGGGTTCATTTAGAGCCTTGTCAATCCCCTTTAAGACTGGAATTGTTGTTGAGTGGTCACCGCCAATCATCGTAAAGAAGGTTCCTGACTTTACAAATTCACTCACCAACGTCTCGGCAGCACCAAAAGTATAGTCTCTATCTTCTCCATTTACATCCCCAAAGTCTTTGACTTTTAATCCAAGCAAACTTTCAAAATGCTCAGTCGTCGGTGGAATCGTATATGTAATTGCCCTTAATTCTTCCGGGGCATCTTTAGCACCGTTTCGAAAGCTTACGCCTCCATCAAAAGGAATACCCAATACTGCAATATCAACATCCTTAAGGTCAAGATCCGGTCTATTTAGACCCGCCCAGATTTCTTTCTCGTTTATCATTTCATGTGTTGTTTTTTTATTCATTTTGTTAGCCTCCTTATTTATTAGACAAAAGTTGTTATAATGACTGCACGTTTTACAAAACTGATTCTGTCTATATGGAAGATATCGCTAACATGAAAGCGGTCAATACATACATCTTTATTAATTTCATGTTCAACCACCTCCTTTTTAGGTTTTCATCTGTCATAGTCAGAGTCTCACTTTAATGTCTGTCTGATTTGTATGGTTTTAGATGAATACCCTATTATAACATAGTCATGCATAATAAAAGCCCTGCAACTTCCAAAATTCTGGAAGTCACAGGGCTCCATTTACTTATTTAATTAACCGCAAATGTTTATTTGGAATTACTTAAAAAAATCTTTAAGCTTGTCAGACAACACATCACCCAGTGTTGCAGATGCGTCACCATCTTGTGAGAACTCTTCAACAGCTTCTTCGACTGCTGCAGACTCATCATTAACCGCTTTAATAGATAAACTCATTCTTTGGTCTGCTGGTTTGATATCAAGTACTCGAACTTCTACCACTTGACCCACCTGTAGAGCGTCTTTAGGGTGTTTGATGTGTTCATTCGAAATCTCTGACACATGGACAAGACCTTCAACACCTGAAGATAGTTGTACGAAAGCGCCAAACTCAGCAACTCTCACAACTGTACCTTCTACAACATCATTTACATTGTGGAAAGCATTGATGTCATCCCAAGGGTTATCTTGAACATTTAATACCTTTAATGACAGGCGGTTCTTTTCCTTATCAACATCAAGAATTTCAACGTCAACTTGGTCACCAATACTTACAACTTCACTTGGATGTTTAACACGTTTCCAACTTAGCTGAGAGATATGTGCAAGTCCGTCCAAACCACCGATATCGATGAAAGCACCAAACTTTTCAAGGCGTCTAACTTCGCCCTTCATTACATCACCTGGAAGTACAGTTTCCCATAACTTTTTGCGTGATTCCTGACGCTCTTCTTGTTCGATCTCTTTACGTGATAAAACAACATTCTTCTTTTCTTTATTCAGTTCAATCACTCGAACTTCCATTGTTTTACCAACGAACTCTTCAAGATCTTCAACATATGCAACGGAAAGCTGAGATGCCGGTATAAAAGCACGTACACCCTTAACAAAGGCAACTACGCCTCCTTTAACAGCTTCTTTAACGGTTACGTCTACAGCTTTTTTAGCTTCAAGAGCAGATTCTAACTCATCCCAAACAACAATTTGGTCTGCACGTTTTTTTGATAGAACAACATTACCTTCTCCATCATCTGCTTTTAATACATAAACATCAATTTCGTCACCTTCTGACACTACTTCTGAAGGTGTTTTTGCTTCTGCGCTTAACTCTGCTTTAGTGATTATACCATCTGACATGTGACCGATATTCACGATTACATCGTCTTCTGTCACCGTCATAATTGTACCTTTAAGTACCGAACCTTTTTCAAGGCGTGTCATGGACTTGTCAATTTCGTCCATAAACTGATTCATATCTTGCTGATCTGTCATAGTTCACTCTCCTTATCGCATTATCTCCCTTATTATAACAAATAATCTGACAATTCGATTCACAATCTTCAATTTTCTTAAACAAATTACTAACTTCACCTTTAATAGTATACAGGGGATTTGTAAATTCAGGATTAATAGTAGAAAATTATATATTCTTTTTTGAACGTGATAATTTTACGTGATCCAGCTCTATTTTCAACAGCAACGCAGTATCAAGGAAAATTATCCGTTCAAAAAAGCCCTCTATTGATGCTAGACAGCAATAGAGGGTTAAGGAAAGATGTGTGTATGAATTTAAAGATGATTCTTAGGACAAATTAACCTAAGATAAACTCCGATATTGGACGTCCTGGTGGGACAATCGGATATACATCTTCGTCTTTTTCAATTCGGCAATCGATGAGAACCGGTGCTTCACCATGCCCTCTCCACTCCATTGCCCATTTTAATTCTGTTTCATTTGTTACTTTAAAACCTTTGATGCCATAGGCTTCAACAAGCTTTACGTAGTCGATTTCTTCACCGATACACGTATTGGCATATCTTTCACTTTGGAACAGCTTTTGCCACTGTCTTACCATACCGAGTGCACCATTATTCATGAGAACGATGGTCACTGGAATATTATCAGCAGCCAGAGTCGAAAGCTCATTACAGTTCATTCTAAAACTTCCGTCACCTGTGATAAGTACCACTGGCGTTTTCGGGTTTCCAACTTTGGCACCCAATGCAGCACCTAAGCCGTAGCCCATTGTTCCAAGACCACCTGATGTTAGGAATTGTCTTGTTCTATTAAACGGCCAGTATTGTGCCGTCCACATCTGGTGTTGTCCAACGTCTGTAGCAACGATGGCATCACCTATACGTTCATGAACAGACTCTAATACTGTTTGTGGATTTAGCTTCTCATTAATGAAGTTCGACGCCATCTTCTTAGAACCGATAAAGTCGTGCCAATCAACTCTAGTTTTGTCATCGATGGCATAGGTGAGCGACTGCATCCAAACCTGTAGATCACCACATAGTCTTAAATCAGCAGTCATATTCTTATCAAACTCAGTCTTATCAATATCGATGTGAATGATTTTTGCACCACTTGCAAACTTATCAGGGTTTCCGATCACACGATCGCTAAATCGAGCACCGATTGCAATGACAAGGTCACTGTCCATAACCGCTGTATTCGTTTCTGGGAAGCCGTGCATCCCAACAAGTCCGTAAGATAGTTTATGTGTTCTTGGTAAACTTCCTAGGCCCATGAGTGTATTTACAACTGGTATATCACCACGCTCAGCAAACTCAAGAAGTCCAGCCTCTGCCTCTCCAAGGGAAACACCACCACCCGCATAGATGACAGGCTTCTTAGATGCATTGATCCACTCGACCGCTAAATCTAAGTCACCTTCCATTAAGGGTTTCTCTTGAATTTCTTTCATCGTAGGTTTCACTGGCTCATAGTCTGTTTTTGCTATAAAAGCATCTTTTGTGATATCAACAAGTACTGGTCCAGGTCTCCCTGAAACAGCTATACTCATTGCTTCATCTAGTACATCTGCCAACTCATTTACATCTCTAACAAGATAACTATGTTTGGTAATTGGAAGTGTCATACCAGTAATATCAATTTCCTGGAATGAGTCACGACCAAGCAGCATACTAGGCACTTGCCCAGTAATGACTAGAAGTGGAACCGAGTCCATATATGCTGTAGCAATACCCGTTACGGTATTTGTCGCTCCAGGACCTGATGTTGCAAAACAAACACCTAGATTTCCCGTTGAACGAGCATAACCATCAGCAGCATGAACAGCTCCTTGTTCGTGAGCAGCACGTATGTGCGTAAACGAATCCATCTGATCATATAGAGCATCATAGAGTGGAATGACAGCACCGCCTGGATATCCGAATAATGTATTTACGTCATGGCCTTTCAAACACTCAAGTAAAATTTGTGCCCCCGTTAACTGCATGTTCTTCCCCCCTAATTACCTGTAAGTCGCTCCGAGATCCGCTGAGGATACAAGCTGTCTATATCTTCTTAAATAACCCTTTGCAGGTTTATCTGGTTGCTTCCAATCTTTCTTTCTTTTTGCTAATTCTTCATCAGACACTTCAACATGAAGTCTGCCCTCAGGAATATTAATGTCTACCATATCCCCTTCATTAATCAGAGCAATTGGACCTTCCTCCCAAGCTTCTGGTGAAACGTGACCGATTGCAGCGCCACGAGAACCACCTGAGAATCGACCATCTGTGATAAGTGCTACACTGCTGTCCAGACCCATGCCGCCAAGAGCAGCTGTAGGGGATAGCATTTCGCGCATACCCGGACCACCTTTAGGCCCTTCATAACGAACAACAACAACGTCGCCTTCTTTAATCTGGCCTTGTAGGATAGCTTCATAACAAGTTTCTTCACAATCGAAGACTCTTGCTGGACCTCTGTGTTCCATCATTTCTGGTAACACCGCTGACTGCTTAACCACAGCGCCGTTTGGTGCAATATTGCCTTTCAAAACTTTAATACCACCCTGATCGCTAAATGGATTATCAATAGCTCTTATGACATCACTTTTTCTCTCTATAAATCTTTCACCAAGCGTACGCCCATCAACAGTTAGGCACTCTGTGTTAAGCAAGCCTTTTTTATTAAGTTCATTCATAACCGCACTGATACCACCAGCAAAGTAAAGATCTTCAATATGATCAGCACCTGCAGGTGAAAGTTTACAAAGGTTAGGTGTTTGTCCACTTATTTCATCAATCCAGCTCAGGGGAATATCAACACCCATTTCCCGGGCAATAGCTGTTAAGTGTAAAACTGTATTCGTTGAACATCCAAGTGCCATATCAACTGTCAAAGCATTTTCAAATGCATCTTCAGTCATTATCATTTCTGGTGTATCACCATCTTCGATCATACGCATAACTTGGTGTCCAGCCTCTTTAGCAAGGCGAATACGTTCGGCATACACAGAAGGGATTGTGCCATTACCTGACAGTCCCATTCCAAGTACTTCTGTCATACAGTTCATTGAGTTTGCAGTAAACATACCTGCACAAGAACCACAACCTGGACAAGCATCGGATTCAACACTTCGAAGTTCATCTTCTGTCATTTTTCCGGCTTTAACGGCACCAACACCTTCGAAAACCGTGATCAGATCAGATTTGCCTTGAGTATTTTTACCAGCAAGCATGGGACCACCTGAAAGAATAATACTTGGCAGGTTAAGTCTTGCAGATGCCATAAGTGCAGCTGGAACCGTTTTATCACAGTTAGGGACAAGAACCATACCATCTAAGGCATGTGCAGTCATCATAACTTCTACTGAATCACATATGATCTCACGACTAGCCAGTGAATATTTCATACCTTCATGATTCATTGCTAATCCATCACAAACAGCAATCATTGGGAACTCCACTGGAGTTCCCCCTGCTGCTAAGATTCCATGTTTAACTGCTTCAACGATTGGTTTAAGCCCAATATGACCTGGTACGATTTCATTGTATCCACTCACTACACCAACAATTGGTTTTTCGATTTCTCGATCTGACATACCAAGAGCCTTAAGGAGTGAACGGTGGGGTGCTTTTTCAACGCCTTTTTTTATACGATTACTTCTCATTGTGTCGACTCCTTATGTGTTACTACTCTTTAATCCAGCTCATCATACGACGCAGATTCTTACCAACATCAACCATTGGGTGAGACAGTTCATCTTCTTTAATCTTGTTGTAAAGAGGACGATTATTTTTATTTTCAGTCATCCATTCTCTAGCGAAAGTACCATCTTGGATCTCGTTAAGAACTGACTTCATTTCTTGACGTGTATCTTGTGTGATAATTCTTTTACCAATCATGAAATCTCCGTACTCAGCAGTGTCACTGATTGAGTAACGCATTTTTTCAAATCCGCCTTCATACAGAAGATCTACGATAAGTTTCATTTCATGTAAACACTCGAAATATGCAACTTCTGGCTGGTAGCCTGCTTCAACAAGTGTATCAAAACCAGCTTTGATCAGCTCAGTAGCACCGCCACAAAGTACAGCTTGTTCACCAAATAGATCTGTTTCAGTTTCTTCCTTGAATGTTGTTTCAAGAAGACCTGCGCGTGTTGAACCGATGCCTTTAGCATATGCCATAGCTACGTCACGAGCTTTTCCACTATAATCTTGGTGAATAGCAAACAGTGCTGGAACACCTTTACCATCTTCATAGACTCTACGTACAAGATGTCCTGGTCCCTTTGGTGCAACCATAAATACATCTACGTCAGCTGGTGGCTGAATAAAATCAAAGTGAATATTAAAACCATGTGCAAATACCAGTGCGTTACCTGGCGCTAGACCTGGCTTAACTGACTTAGCATATACTTCACCTTGCTTTTCATCTGGGATTAACATCATAATCACGTCAGCTCTTTTAGAAGCTTCTTCAACAGATGTAACCGTAAATCCATCATTCAGTGCCTTGTCTACTGACTTTGATCCTTCATATAGACCAACTACTACATTTACGCCTGAATCTTTGAGGTTCTTTGCATGTGCATGACCCTGACTACCATAGCCAATGATTGCCACGGTCTTGCCTTCAAGTACTTGTAGAGAACTGTCCTGATCGTAAAACATCTTCATTTTCATACCCTCCTAAAGGTTTGCTGGAAATCTCACTGAATTTCCAAGTCGTCTAGTTTTCATCTTTTTTTCATAAGTGTCTTGCTCGTCATAACTTGATAGGTTATAGCATTCTAATATTTTTTACGCCATATACCTTTTCCATTTGATGTACGGCTCTGAGTGATTGATCCCCATCACCGTTTAAGGTGATCGTGAGTTCTGATCCTGCTTTCCCACTCAGATCCTTCATTTCAACATCAAGGATGCCAAATTCTTTTCTTCTTAGTGTGCCGACTACTCTGAGCATTGTGTTTACGCCATCGTCTAGTCTTGCAGTAACCTGAGTCCTCATCGAACCCCTCCTTTTCATTGAATGGAATTGATCATGTATCCGTTGAAAACGGAGACATATCATCGTTCTAATTCACACAATTTTCTGTCTTCTGACAGTTGGATTAAATGCATCTCACTTACCAAGGTGTACTCATTCATCCTGAACTTATCAATGTGGTTATCTATTTTTGTAATCCTACATTGAGATTTTAAGAATTGACACACGCTTTTGCCTGTCTCAATCCATAAAAAAAAGCTCCCTCATCACTACGAACACTAACGTTCATAGAGATGAGGGAACTTTCCCACATGGTACCACTCTACTTTACAGTATAAACTGCCTTTTTCAGAATCGGCTATTTGTTACTTAGCGAATTCCTATCTCTGTAACGGGAGCACCCGTCTTCACCTACTCGATTCAGCAAAGCTGCTCGGAAGCTAGTATAGTTAAGTATTACCGTTGGATTTCCACCATCACCAACTCTCTATGTGTAAGGGACTAAACCTTTTCTCTTCGTCTTAGCATTTAATTATTTATTCATCCAGTATTCGTCGTTTTAGGGACGAATCGGTTATTCGCGTTACCACCCTAATTGTATTCCGTGTATGGGAATACCTCTTTATTCAGATCGGCTAAGTTTTACTTAGCGAATCCTAGCTCTATAACGGGAGCACCCGTCTTCGCCTACTACTTTCAGCAAAGCCACTCAGAAGCTACTATTACTTAAGGATCATTACTGGATTCTCACCATCACCAGTTCTCTAAAAATGATTAACTTAACTTTCCTCTTCTTCAATGCGTTCATTTTAGGTTTTTACTAATAATTATACCATCAGCGTTCGTATATTTAGGGACGTTGCCTTCCGGCTCGCGTTACCACCCTAGTTGTATTCCGTCTATTTGGGAATACCTCTTGATTCAAATCGGCTTCTACAATAAACTGTTTTAGCGAATTCTAGCCAGATAACGAAGGCAATCGTTCAGGTCTACTCACGAATTTTTGACCCGACTGCTCAGGAGTGATCAATCAATTTCTGCACGCCGTTAGCTTCTCACCATCGCTAACTCTCTGTGGTTCGTGTGAACCAGAAATCTTTCTCTCCATCAAAGCATTTAATCTAAGATGTTAAAACAACGAACATTCATTAAGTTGCCGTTCATGTTGTCGCTTTATTGATACTGATTATACGAGGCATTGAGACAAGTGTCAACACTAAATATGAAAAAAATTAAATAATTTGAATGCTTATAATTTATGTTGAATAAATTTACCCTATAAAACACCCCGCCCAAAGCCTTCTGCTATGGACGGGGCAACGTTTTCTTAAAGCAACAAAACCATTCAACTGGCTTCTAAATCTGGTGAAAGTTTTCTAAATTTCAGAACCGTAATACATGCTCTCAATTGTTATATTATTATTTTCTCTTAGATTAATACTTCTATATGAATAGCCATATTCATCACGAGAAATAACTCTAATATCAGGGCGAAGTGGTAATTCTTTAGGTACCATATCTACCACAGCAACTTGGCCTGTATTCAACTTAACAAGTGAACCAGATGGATAAGGGTTAATTTTTTTAACAAATATATTTACAATATCCAGATCATAATGTCTACCTGCAGTACCTAATATATATTCTATAGCTTCAGATGGCGAAAGAGCTCTTCTATAAGGCCTATCAGAAGTCATTGCGTCATATATATCTGCAATACCAACGATTTGAGCCAACTGATGAATCTCGTTTTTTGGTGTTCTATTTGGATACCCACTGCCATCAATGTGTTCATGGTGCTGTAACGCAATCGCTTTTACATATGCACTTAAAAAAGCATGTTCTTTCAAATAGGTATGCCCAGTTTTAGGGTGCATGAGTATTTGGATTTTCTCTTGTTTAGAGAGTTCACCTTTTTTATAAATAACACCATTGGGAAGAAGCGCAAGGCCTATATCATGGAATAGTGCACCCATAAATAGATGACGTATCATTTCATTACCAAGGCCAATTTCCCAACCAATCAAAACCGACAAAATTGCGGTATTAAACGCTGAACTATATAAATAATTATCAACATTTTTAATGTCAATGTATTCAAGTTGCTGATTTTTTGCTGAGCTCAGTTCATATAGAACATCCTCGATTAAATCATTTAATTCTCCAACAAACCCAAATATCGATTCTGACTTAAGCTCACCTGAAGTATTTCGGTGACCTGCTGCTTCGAACACATTTTTTATAAGTTTTATACCTGTCTGACGTAAGTTTGGATCTATTAATTGATTAAGTTCAACATCACTGTGTTCATCATCTATATATACAGTGAATATACTATTGGAATTTATCTTTTCAACTGTCTTTAATGATAACTTCGCACCTTTTCTTAATAATGTTCTACCATCAAGCGTAAACAAGGTATCTCCCAGTATGGCATTTTCAGGTATCATTTCTGTCGGTACAATTCTCATAGTTACGCCTTCTTTTCTAGTTATTTGGTCCTACTCTAACAGCATAAACCTTTTATAGGTTAAGTTCAATATTCGAAGTAATCAAAGTGACTATAGTCCCTAAATTATTTTCTATTTCAATAATACCCAAATTTTCTCAAGAAGTCACCAAAAACGAAAAAAAGCACTGACCTGTTAATGGCCAGTGCTTCAACAATTGAGTTTAAAATTACTTTACAGCTTCAACAGCTACTGTTTCACCAAGAGCAGATTTAACCGCTTCAACGATGTTTTTAGCTTTTAGGCCATAGGCTTCCATTAGTTGATCTGGCTTACCAGACTCACCAAATGTGTCTTTAACACCAACACGTACAACTTTTGTAGGTGCATGTTCAGAAACAACTTCTGCTACAGCCGAACCAAGACCACCAATGATGCTGTGCTCTTCTGCAGTAATGATTGCTTTTGTTTCCGTTGCTGCTTTAATAATAATATCAGCATCAATTGGCTTAATTGTATGCATGTCGATTAGGCGTACAGAGTACCCCTCTTTTTCAAGAAGTTCTTTCGCTTCAACACCTTCTGCAACTAAGATACCTGTAGCGATAATCGTTACGTCAGTACCTTCAGACATCTGAATGCCTTTACCAATTTCAAACTTAACATCTTCAGCGTGAACCACAGGAACAGCAGCTCTACCAAAACGAGCGTATACAGGTCCATGGTACTCCATCATTGCTTCAACAGCCATTTGTGCTGTTACATCATCACCTGGGTTAAGAACAACCATGTTAGGCAGTGAACGCATGATAGATAGATCTTCGATAGCTTGGTGAGAAGCACCATCATCACCAACGGTTACGCCGGCATGTGTAGCACAAATCTTTACGTTTAGCTTAGGGTAGCATACAGAGTTACGAACAACTTCGAATGCACGGCCTGCTGCAAACATAGCAAATGACGAAGCTACAGGAATCTTACCTGAAGCTGCAAGACCTGCTGCAACACCGATCATGTTCTGCTCTGCAATACCCATATTGAAATGTCTTTCTGGGAATGCACCACCGAAAATAGCAGTTTTAGTTGACTTTGAAAGGTCAGCATCCAGAACAACAATATTTTTATTTTCTCCACCGATACGCTTTAGAGCGTTACCGTAGGATTCACGTGTAGCGATATTCTTAGACATTAGCAGTTACCTCCAAGTTCTTTGAGGGCCTGAGCAAGTTGCTCATCGTTAGGTGCTTGTCCATGCCAGCCGTAATCGCCTTCCATGAATGATACACCTTTACCTTTAACTGTTGTAGCAAGAATTACAGATGGTTTTTCTGTTTCTTTCTTAGCTTCTTCAAATGCTGCAAGAATAGCATCCATGTCATGTCCATCAATTTCGATAACATTCCAACCAAATGCTTCGAACTTCTTATCAACTGGTTTGATGCCCATAACGTCATCATTAGAACCATCGATTTGAAGACCATTGTAATCAAGAATTGCTGTTAGGTTATTAAGTTTGTAGTGTGCTCCAGCCATTAGTGCTTCCCAAACAAGACCTTCGTTGATTTCGCCATCACCTAGTAGTGAATAAACGCGACCATCACGGCCATCAATCTTGTTTGCTAGTGCCATACCTACTGCTGTAGAGATGCCTTGTCCTAATGAACCTGTAGACATATCAACGCCAGGTGTTCCCTTCATATCAGGGTGGCCTTGAAGCATAGCTCCAAATTTACGAAGCTTAAGTAACTCTTCTTTTGCAAAGAAACCACGGTTTGCAAGTGCTGTATATAACACTGGCGCAGCATGACCTTTTGACAGGATAAACTTGTCTCGGTCTACCTTCTTTGGGTCTGCTGGGTCGATATCCATAACGTTAAAATATAGTGCTGCAACAATATCGGCAGCTGACAGTGATCCACCTGGATGGCCCGAACCTGCCGCGTTCACCATACGTACAATATCTTCACGCATCGTGTTCGCTGTAGCTTTAAGTTCAACAACGTTCTGTTTCATGTGTGTTTCTCCCTTCGTTTATGGATTGACTATTTCCCTAAACCCTTCTCCAAGGACTTCATGGGTAGTTGATACCATTATGAAAGCACGTGGATCAATATCCATAACAAGCGCTTTAAGTTTTACAACTTGTGCACGGTTGACAACAACAAGTAAAACCTGTTTGTCTTTACCCGTGTACATGCCTTTACCATAAAGACTTGTTACACCACGTCCTAATTTGTCAATGATGATCCGACTGATTTCTTCTGGACAATCAGTCACTATATGAAAGGACTTTGAATAATCAAGACCCTCAACTATAAAATCAGCAACTTTTACAAGGACATACAAACCAATCATAGAGTATAATGATGTTTCAATTTTTCTATCAACAATACCGGCTGCAGCAATTACAAAGAGGTCTAAAATCATCATCATCTTTGCGATGGACAAACCTGGGTACAATTTATTGAGTATTGCGCCACCTAAATCTGTTCCACCTGTTGTACCGCCACCTCTAAATACGAATCCGATGCCAACACCAACCATAATGCCACCAAAAATAGCCGCAAGCAGCAAATCATCGGTTGCCATATACGAGCTGCCGCCTTTAGAAAACGCCCATAAGAACACACTGAGTACTGCAGTACCATAGGCCGTCTTTACGCCAAAAGAACGCCCTAACACATAAATACCTGCTGCAAAAAGAGGTATGTTTATCAGGATGTTCGTCAAGTAAATTTCGACACCAGTCAATTTTTTGATGACAATGGCAAGGCCAGTGACACCTCCCGGTGCAATCGTATTCGGTTCTAAAAATAACAGTAAACCTGCTGCAATAAAAAATGTGCCTAACGTAAGCAGAATATAACTGATTATAGTTTTATACATTTTTCCAGACATAACACACTTCCTTCCATTAAATGTGAGTTCTTCAAGGATTCACATTTTGCCGAAGAATACAACTTACAATATCCGATTATAGCACAGATAAAATATGTTGCAAGCGAACACTTATGAAATAATCACAATAAATTGTTCGTTTCCGAGAGTTATGTCAAATCATTCATAATTATACAAATTTCTATTTGGAGACATCACGCGAAAGTAATACACGCAATAAGAATTTCGGTAATGACATCATACGACCAATTCTATGTGGTTCTCTGAGTAATCTATAGAGCCACTCAATATTTAAGTCTATGAAGAATTTAGGTGCACGTTTAGAAACGCCTGCCCAAACATCAACACTCCCACCAACACCCATTGCTATTTTCGTATTCAGTATCTTTCTATGTGCGTAGATCCATTTCTCTTGTTTAGGACACCCAAGTGCAACAAATAAAATATCCGGTTTAACTTCGTTGATTTTGTCAACAACTCTTAACTCATCTTCATCACCAAAGTAGCCATTGTGACAGCCAGCGATATCAATGTTGGGATATTTTTCTGAAATACGGTCACATGCCTTTTCAGGAATGCCGGGTTTTCCACCTAAGATAAAAATAGATCCGCTGGTGTTATTACAGAATTTGAGCATGCGATCCATAAACTCTATACCAGGAAGTCTTTCCTCAAGGCCAAGGTTATGTATACGCGAAGCATAGATAACTCCAATCCCATCTGGAATTACAAGTTCTGCATCAAGAAGTGCGTCTTTTAGTTCTGTGTCTTCTTGTGCCATCATAATTATTTCTGGGTTTGGTGTATAGATTGCGTTAAATGTGCCCTCTTTGAATAAAGACAAGAATTTATTGTATGCCTCGTCTGCGTTCAATTTGTCAATTCGTACGCCTAATATCTTTACTGATTTGCTCTCCATGCTAAATTCCCCTCTGTAATAAGTCTCCAAGAATCGATTCATTGGTCTTAAACTTCTTACGAAGCTCACTTACGTGCATCTTTAGATTTTCTTTGGCAATATCATGATTGGCCATAGTTTCATCTAAAGCAGCTTTAATCTGATTTGGATTAAATTCATCAATGGAACCAATTGACTCTAGCCCTAAGGTCTCGAGAAAATAGTCGATTTTGGGGTCGTATGAAATTCCAACCAATGGAATTTCAGCAACCGCTGCAAATATAAGTGAATGTAATCTAACCCCAACCAGTGCATCAAGGTTTTCTACAACACTCATAATCTCACCTGCTGTATATTCTTTATCTATTACAGCAACGGTTTCTGATTGTGCCCACTTACATATTTCCAGATCCTCTTTTAAATAAAAAGGAATCATGACAATATTATACGACGGCGTGAGTGATTGTATCAGTTTTTTTAATTTTTGTCTATTGGACTCCGTTTTGAAATCTTTACTACGCATTGAAATACCAACAAGAGGTTTATCATCAATATTTCTCTTAAATGTATTTTCAATAATGGATTTTCCTAATTCCAGTTCAATTTTCTCCATATCAACAACAGGGTCTGCTGTGACATGGATCTTGTTCGCTTCAATTCCCATATTTATAAGATCTTTTTTAGAGTTGCTCTCACGAACCGTTATTGCGTCAACTCTGCTCAAAACCCATTTCATGATTTTTCTATTAATAGATTTATTGACAGGGCCTATACCATGGGAATATAACATCACAGGTTTTCTAAACATCAAACCAAATATGATTATTGCAAGATAATAATGAATGCTTCTTTTACTGGTTGTATCTTGAAGTAGACTTCCACCACCACTGACGAGGACGTCTGTGGTCATAACAGCATGGAGCACTGCAAGTAGATTTGATCTATGTACGGTTTTAATTCCCAACTCTTTTTCTGTAACTTCAGGTGAAGCAGTCAGGACAGTTAATTCTGTTTTTTCATCCATTCTAGAAATCGATCGAATCATGGTTTCTAGGATAGCTTCATCACCAAGATTATTAAATCCGTAATAACCTGATATGAGGACTTTATTCATTCAAAAATCTTCCTCTCAAGTTTACCAAGACACGGACTATAACATTTAGAGCAAGTATACCAATGATTCCAATAAGGGCACCCATACCTACACCATACACTGTTCTTGCAGTTGACATGTACATTGGTGCTCTCAAGTGACTAAATGTATTAACAACTGAAGTAATGCCTATCATAACCACTGCAGCTAGTGGGAAGATTAACTGTTTCCATCCTTTTAAAGCAGCATAAGACACAAGCATAACCGCTGGAAATGCCATAAGCAGTTCCTTTGTTCTTGGTCTCGCTAGGAAGTTATATTCTAAGAAGTTTCTGAATAACATTTCTAAGTTTGAAGGTTGAATTGTCGTTTCATGTCCTGTACGTGCAATATAAATTACACCCAAAATACCAATAACCCCTACCAACAAAACGTGCATAATCTGGATACGTTCGTGCAACAGATTTCTAATATCCAAGATGTAATTTTCGTCTTCATTCATATCACTAACAGGTCTTGCGTATCCGAATTTAAGAATGTATATTACACAGAATATCCCCAGCGGTGCCAACTGACTTAGTTTTACACCTCTAAAATATTCCATTTCGAGTAAGTAAGAAGAACTTGAAAGAATACTTCCAACAAATATACCACCTACCATTGCAATCGAAGACGTTATAATTAACAAACTCAGTCCTTTTAAAACAATGGTCTGCATCTTATCGATTTGTCGGTTAACCATAAATTGCTTTAGAATATCCAACAGCACAATTGCACCCAGTGTAGGGAAGAGCACAGAAGCCCCTAGTGCCATAAGCGTGGCAGCCATGTTTGGCACAACAAAGTTTGCTGCAGTTACACCTAGCACACCTATTGATAAAAGGATTGATTGGAACTTGTCTGAGATTTGCAGTAAACTATTCAGTGCAATTATGCTTAGGACTACAAGTCCATAACCAATAACACATAAGTTCATAACACCTGGTTCGTTGTAGATAAGCTTAGATGCTGGTCCATACGTAATTTTATGTTCAGCAAGTCTTGATTCTAAGTTCGCAAATGAGTCTGTGTAAATCTCAGGATCCGTTACATATATAATTTCGTTGTCTTTTTCTCTATAAGGTCTGAAGTATACACTTCTAATATTTCTTTCTGTTACAGCACGGTAAATTGTGTTTTCAATTTCTTCAGCACCTTTATAACCGTACCACTGGTAACGTTCTTGAATGTAACCCACGACAGGGAATACTCGAATTCCATCATAATCAAGCATCTTTGTCAAATCCACAAGGCCATCTTGTTTAACCTGCGATCTTTGAACACCTGATTCTATGAGCCCTGTTGCAATCTGATTTTCATTCATATAAGTATACAAGGCGTCAATGTTTTCAGACGCGGGTTCGAATCCCATTACGGATTCCCCTTGGAAAACAAAGTATGTAGGATCAATATTCAATTTTTCCATTTCTTCTTTAAAAGCACTCACAAGCTGATCAGGTTGTCTTTCAAAGTTCGAAGGTCTAGGTAGCACCGTTAGTCCACTCGCTTGAACCTGGTCAATTATGTTCGTATCAAAACCAAAGCCAACCCACGAGAGTTTAGAATCTACCAATTCGCGTAGTGTTCTTTTACCTTTTCCATCTTCGTCTACTAGGTATCCAGTTTCTGCATATAATCCATCCACAGCCTTACCATCTAAAATAATTGTGTATGTAGAATTTTCAAAGGTTTTATAGAAGGCGTCAGAATATCTTCTTTCCAATCCACTTGTAATAAACGTATATAAATCTTTTGATGGTGTTGTAACCACTAGGTCAAATTTATCTGATTTTGTTTCTATATACCTTACAACTTCAGAATCATATTTCGTATTCCAGTTAATATCTTTCTTCAATTTTCCAACCACATGATACGCGATTGGTTGGTCATCATTTTTCAGATTCTCAAGTGTACTTTCTTTTACTGCCACACTTGTAAATCCAAGTGACTTAAAATGTTTAAGCCAGAAAGCAAGATCATGATCTGATTGTTCTGCTAACATTTTCGTTTCTTCATAATCAAGCACCATCTCAACAGTTTTATGTTGGTTTTCAACACCGATTCTATTAAATGCAACAATACCTACAACAACTAGGCTGACGACCAGGATCATCATATACAACTTCTTTAACATAAGCTCTCTCCAATTCAATATGTATAGTCATAGTTAAGGCAAAAGCACAATATATGCTTTTGCCTTACTTTAATATTCACTGTTCATGTTTTGAGATATGAGGTTACTTCTTAGGTACAACCGTGTAAGCTCCTTTGATCATCACCCATGAATCCTCTGTAATAGCAACCCCTCTGCCATCATTTTGTGGATTCAATATTTGATGATTTTTCGGAATCGTTTTGCTGTGAGCTATGTCATAGCCATCAGTAAGATTGGCCAATCCACCATTGGATGATGCTATTGCAAGCCCAGCACCCGACCTTAGAATAAACTCTGTACTGTCACCTAAGTAAATCATGCCTCCGGCTTTTACTTCAACTATCTCAAATAGAGAAGCTCCCGCTGTTGAAGCTGTTGGTTTTGAATCGTCACTCAGTTTTGATTCAAGGTAAGTATCCAATTCTTCGAATCGCTTGTCCACATAACTCAGTGTAACCAGCGGGTCAGATTGGGTTCCTGGAGCCGCCTCCGATATTTGTTTGGGCCCTGTTATTGAAAATCCAAATACAATACCGAGAGCTATTAATCCTATATTTTTAAATGCACGCATTGTTATCCTCCTTCGTTTCCACATTTTATTTTACTACAAATAAATTCCTAATACAAAAGCTTGGGAAGATTGAAACCACATCGTAACACATAATTGTATATATTAGTCCATTTTCGTCCAATAAGCACTCAAATATACCATTCGGAACCCATACTTCTCCATATTTTGTTGGCTTTGTGTTCCAAACTCAACATCTGTCACTATTTTGCTTAGATTTAACTCTTTGGCAGTATTAATTCGATATTCAAGCAATTTACTTTGACATCCTTTGCCTCTGTAATCTGGGAAAGTATAATCGTTGGCTATATAGCCTGTATCCCCATCAATAAACAGTGATCCCATAGCAGCAATATTTCCATCAACTTTTACAATGTAATTTTTAAAGTTCTCGTTATAAAAATATACTTTTTTCTCCTCAATAACTTTGGGATCTATTGCCATCGCTGGATTTGATTTCAAAACAAGATTAAGGAATAGTTCTGCTGATTCTTCTGTTACTGTGATGATCTCTAATCCATTGGCTACCGGGTATGTTTTTAGATCTTCAAGCACCATAAATACAAGTTGATCCGAATAACAATAGTCTTCTGAAATCAATGCTTGCATAAGTTCTCGACTCATATTTAAAGAATTTAGATCAAAGGCTGGAACTGCATTCACCTTTTCATATTCATCCAAGATGTCTTCTAACTTATCAATATCCTTTTCACTAAAACCTTTGATTCTATTATAGTAGATCGATTTCGGTGCACTTGGTTCAATCAAGAGCTGACACCCACCGATTTGCTTCACTTCCATATTTTTTTGAACATTAGACAGTGCACGTTTCGAATTAAACACTGTTAGAGCCAGTTCAATGTTTTCTATTTCTTGTATAAGCGTTTTAATATTTTTCATATTTTTTCCCTCCCACATGGAACGAGTCAATTGCCTAAGTTTGCCTCGTAAGTGCTTAATACAATTATAATACATACTTTCAAATTGAGATATGTTTGATCAAGAGCTTACTAAATTGCTGTCTATAAAATAAGTAAAGCCAAGTAAATTGTAGAAACAACTTACTTGGCTTAAAAACAAAATTTATTTTGTTGCTTATGTAGACTCGAACAAGCCGAGCGAAATCATCAATGCACGATCAACTTCATTCATTAAATCTGGTGTTAAAGCACCAATTTTCTGAATTAGTCTACGTTTGTCAATGGTTCGGATCTGTTCGAGCAGGATGACAGAATCTTTAAGTAATCCAACTTCACTTTTTTGTACCTCCACATGGGTAGGCAACTTAGCTTTCGAAATTTTAGCAGTGATTGCTGCTACTATAACGGTTGGGCTATACTTGTTTCCGACATCATTTTGTACAATAAGTACGGGTCTTTGCCCCCCTTGTTCTGAACCTACAACTGGATTTAAGTCTGCGAAGTAAACTTCTCCTCTTTTAACGATCAAGATCGTCCTCGCTTTCCAGCTGGCTTTCGTAGGACTCCAGGCATCCAACATCCGAACATAAGCCCATTTCAGCCATATTCAGATTAATGTCAGCCATACGTTCGTAACCAGAACGCAGTGCATCTAAGACACCATCCATTTTTACAGGCGCTTTAAAATGAAACTCTTTTTTCAGATTTCTTTTGATCAATTCTGGGTCGTTACCAACCTTTAATTCTGCCATAAGTTCACCGGGCAGGTTGATCTGTACTTGTTTAAATTCATTCATAGGACACCTCCAATTTTAGCCAGTTTGTATGAAGGGACAAAGTCATTATAATAATAGATTACCACAATGTAAAGCGTTCTACTACATTTGTAATAAACCAAATTACCACTTTAATATATTTGTAAATTATAGTATTAACAGGGCATCCTTAATTTGGATAATTTCACCCTGAGTTTTATATACCCTAGGAACTCTTTTGCTAATCATGCAGACTACTTCATAATTAATTGTGTCAATCCAGCTTGCAACTTCATCAATTGAAATGAACTTGTCATCACCTGTACCAAACAAAGTAATTTCGTCTCCACGCTTAATATCAAGCCCTGTTAAATCGACCATACACTGGTCCATACAAATACGACCAATAATTGGACGAATCTCACCACCTACAATGGCTTTTGCATTTCCAGTATACAATCTTGTGTAGCCATCTGCATAACCAAGAGGAATTGTACCAATACGTGTTTCTTGCTCCGTTGTATATAGGAGACCATAACTAACACCAACACCAGGTTCAACATCCTTTACATGACTAATTCTAGCTTTAAGGCTCATAACCTCTTTTAATTTTACATTTTCGTGAGAAACATCGTGAGATGGATAGAGTCCATAAAGCATAATACCCGCTCTAACCATGTTGTAATTCAGTTCTGGCAAATCAATAATAGCCGCAGAATTAGAAACGTGTTTGATTGGAATTTGGATATTTTTTTCTTCAAGTTCTTCAATAATCATATTATATTTCTTTACTTGACCTAGTGTATAGTCTTTATTCACTTCATCTGCAACAGCAAAATGTGTATAAATACCTTCTATTTCAACATTACCAAGCATATTAATATACTCTGTTGTAATGACAGCTTTATCCATACGTAAACCAAGGCGGCTCATACCTGTGTCCAGTTTTATATGAACCTTTGTTTTAACACCATATTCTTTAGCCACTTTATCCAGTGCTTCAGCTTGTTCAAAAGCATATACCGTTTGAATTAAATTGTGTCTGATGACTTCATCTGAATCTTCTTCAGGTGTATAGCCTAGGACTAAAATGGGTGTATCTTTATAATATTTTCTCAGTTGAATGGCTTCTGTTAATGTTGCAACTGCAAAACGATCTGCACCATTTTCAAGCAGTGTTTTGCCAATTTCTACTGAACCATGTCCATAACCATCTGCTTTTATTACAGCTGTAACCATGGCTTCTGGTTTAGTAACGCGTCTAACTTCTTTAATATTGTGTGCTAGATTGTCTAAGTTTACTTCTGCCCACACAGGTCTTCTCAGTTGTTGTTGCATCATAGTACCCCCGGTCTAATCATTTCTATTTATATTGTATCAATACTTACACTTTTATTCATTGAACAAAAGTATTATTTATTTCATTTTATCTGCAATTTCCATAAGCGAATGTGTTAAACCACCAACAATATCACCAGCCACTAGACCAAACTCACCTTTTTTACGTGCCATAATATCACCTGCACGGCCATGGATATAAACACTTAGAATAATAGCTTCTTTGGGAGACATACCCTGAGCTATAAAGCCCGTGATAATTCCTGTAAGGACATCACCACTGCCTGCTGTTGCCATACCGCTATTGCCATTTACATTCACATAGACATGCCCTTGAGGCGTTGCAATAATTGTACGAGATCCTTTTAGAACCACATGTACACCATATTCTTTGGAAAATTGTCTTGATACTTCTATAGGATTGTCGGTAATTTCATCTATTGAAAGTCCTGTCAGTCTAGACATTTCACCTGGATGCGGCGTTAATATAATCTCTGATTTTTTATTGTTCAACCAAGACACATTTTTTGATAAAACGTTTAGTCCATCAGCATCAATGACCAAAGGACACTCAACTGCATCAATCATTTGTCGAACCAGTTCTGACATTTCACTTGAGGTTCCACAACCAGGACCAATGGCAACGACATCTACATCAGATGCTTGCTCAATAATCTTTGAGATCTGATTAATGTTAATAACACCCCTACGCATTTCATTAAGTGGCACTGTTACAACTTCTGGAACACTGGTAGTTATCAGAAGGTTTAAACTCTCTGGTATATATAATTTTAGCAAACCAAGACCACTTCGAAGTGCGGCTTTACAAGTTAAAATGGCTGCACCTGTCATACCAGAACTACCGGCGATAACGTTGGCTTTTCCGTAGGTACCCTTATGGGAGTTCTTTTGGCGTTCAGGTAATAACTCTAAAGCTTGATCTTTTGTTATTATATGATGTTTCATTTGAACGTCCGAAATAGATTTATTAGGAATTCCAATCTGCTTGATAATTAACTCACCATTATAGTCAGCACCTGGATACAAAATATTTCCTATTTTAGGCAGAGCGAAGGTCACAGTTTTATGTGCTTTCACAGCTGACCCTAATACTTTACCTGTATCTCCACTTACACCCGATGGCATGTCAACAGAAAAAGTACATTCACTCAGTCTGTTTACAACCTCAATAACACCTTCTTGAATCCCTTGAACATCATTTGATAATCCAGTTCCGAAGATGGCATCCACAACAACATCTTGCACAGGTATAAGTTTTTCAAGTTTCATTAGACCCCCATGATCACTCACGTTGTCTATTAATATATCTAGTTTTCTAAGTACCTGATGATTAAGTTCTGCATCCCCCGTAATGTCTTTGGGTTGTCCAACAACAAATACTCTGATGTTGATACCTGCATTATGTAAGTGTCGAGCAATAACGAAGCCATCCCCGCCATTATTTCCTGTTCCACATAAGATCAACACGCGTTTAATATCTTTATCATGTTTTAAGATTTCATCTACAACAGCATTTCCTGCGTTTTCCATTAATACAACACCAGGAATACCATATTTTTCAATAGTGACCTTATCAATTTCTCTCATTTCGCTATTCAAGGCCAGTTTCATAAAATCCACCCCTTACAGTGCAACACCATTTGCTACAGCATACTCTTTACAATGTGATATTGAGATCATAATCTGCTCAATATTTTGTTCCTGCGCTATTTCTTTAGCACCGTTATGTAATGTCACAGTTGGTTTACCAAGATTGTCACGCGTTATTTCTAGATCTGTCCATTTAAAACCTCGAAGTCCAGTTCCTAAGGTTTTCATAATTGCTTCTTTTGCTGCAAATGTTCCAGCAATAGATTCTATTTTCATATTTTTTGATTCAAAGTACGCAATTTCATTTTCTGTAAACATTCGAATTAGAAAACGTGGTGTTTTTTCCACTGCTTTTTGTACACGTTCTATTTCGATAATGTCCACACCAATACCCTTGATCATAGGGATCATCCTCATCAATTTTTCTTTATATACTTGAACTTGGCAATTGACCGTTGTACCATTATAACATAGAATTCCCAGCAGGAACTAGGGTTTTAAACTGTGTGCAACAGCTGTAATCGTAAAGGTTATACTTGAATGAGAGGGATTAAAATGTCAAAATACAAATGCGCATCATGTGGTGAAAATGCCTATTATACAGATTTTTATAAAACATCTGACGATACAATGCCTGAAGCAGTCTATGCTTATTGTAAATCATGTTCGAAAGAAGCCTGGGGTGGCCTTAGATTTCACCCGAAAATGAATGAATTATTTAATGAGTTTTTCACTTCAAACTTTGAGTATGATCCCGCGTCTGCAAAAGACTATGCACGCGTTGCTTTCCTTCAAGAATAGCAAATATATGTACTGGAATATAGAAATTCAAATCAAAAAAAACCTGTCGAAAGACAGGTTTTTTGTTTATTACTCAGTTTAGCTGTTTAAAATTACAGATTTCTTATATTGCTTTTGTAGCTTCCAGTAGCCAAGCTTTTTCATGATCATTAAGTGATGGCGATAACTTCTCATAAACTGTTTTATGGTAGTCATTCAGCCATACAAGTTCTTCATCCGTTAGGATTTCTTTCACCACTGGTTTTGTGTCAATTGGACAGAATGAAATAGTTTCGAAATTCAGGAACTGACCAAACTCTGTTTCAATGTCTTTTTTTATAACCAAAGTATTTTCAAGTCGAATGCCGTACTGCCCTTCTCTATAAACTCCAGGCTCATTTGTGAGTGTCATACCCGGTTGTAGTTTTACTGGATTCGGGTCCATCTTCATGGTTTGAGGGCCTTCATGCACGTTCATAAAGTAACCAACACCATGACCTGTTCCACATTTATAATCAATACCTTCAGCCCACATCGGTTGACGTGCAATCATTTCAATTTTTGATCCCGTAGCACCAGATAAGAATCTGAGTTTAGAAAGCGCGATATGGCTCTTAAGTGTTAGTGTAAAATCTTTTTTCATTTGGTCTGTAACAGGACCTAAGGCAACTGTTCTTGTAATGTCCGTTGTGCCATCCAAATAATTTCCACCTGAGTCAAATAGGAAGAAGCCTTCTTCTTTTAGATCGTAATTTGATGTTTCGTTTGCAGCATAATGCATCATTGCACCATGTTCTTTGTATCCCGCAATGGTGTTAAAGCTCTCTGAAACAAAAAGGTCTTGTTGAGATCTAAAGGTACGCAGCATCTCTTCGGCCTTTAACTCTGACGCCTCTCCTTTTGGAACTGCCTCTTCTAGCCACTTAATAAACTTAACCATGGCAACACCATCACGCACTTGGCTGTTGGCCATATTGGCTTGTTCTTGCTCTGATTTCATCGATTTTAATAAGGCAACTGGATTGCTTGCTTCAACACGTACTAAGTCTAAAGCAATTGAATTATACAGGGATGTTGATAAGGTTCCTGGGTCATAGCTGATTTGTTTTCCTGATTCCAGTGTCTTTATGAACTCATAAATGTCATTGTAATCCTTCAGAGTGATACCACTTTTTGAAAAGTGGGTTTTAGCTCTTTCAGTTAGCTTGTCTTGATTGATGAATAACCAAGCATTTTCCTTACCGACTATGGCATATGAAAGTGCCACTGGACTAAAACTAATGTCTGAGCCTCTGAAATTATATAACCAAGCTACATCATCTAATGTTGTAATAACCTGATAATCCACACTTTCATCTAACTTAGCTCTCAAGTTAGAAAGCTTTTCCTCAACAGAATTACTTGCGTATGGCATTTCATGAATCATAATTTGATCAGAAGGCATTTGGGGTCTGTCATCCCAAACCTTGTCAATTAGGTCAAGGTCTGTTGTATATTTATATATTTTAGGCATTGCTTCAACATCAAATTTATTTTTAGTATTCACAGAAATAAGTGACCCATCAAAGCCAACATTCATACCCTCACTCAGGTTTTGATCTAGCCATTCGTGAAGCTCAGGCACGCCCTCAAGTCCCCATTTAATGAGTTCAATTTCTGTCCCCTTAAGTTGGTCAGCAGCTTGTATATGATAACGGCCATCAGCCCATAAGTAAGACCCATCTTTGGTTACAACTGCTGTACCTGCTGAACCTGTAAATCCAGTTATCCAAGTACGCGATTTCCAACGTTCAGGCACGTACTCTGATTGATGTGGGTCCGAACTCGGAATAATATACACATCTATATTATGTTTTTCCATCTCTTCACGAAGTTTTCCAATTCTCTTATTGATCATGTCAATTCCTCCTTGAACTCATTTCATTTTGAAATATTCTGATATTTTTTCTGATACTTATATAGTAAACAATCATTTCATATTTGTGAATATATTTTTGCAATATTAAAACAAATATCCTGTTAAGATATTGTATTATGAAATTCATTGACTTTTTCGCATAAAAAACATCATGACAATGAAGACTCTATCATGACGTATTTATCCTGCTGTTTAATTGTTAAGAATTGCATACATAAGCCGGTCTTGATAACATTTATGGTCGCGATCATATGCCGCTTCGTGACAATATCCTTCTTTAAAGAAACCCAATTTTTCAACAACACGAATGGAGGGTGCATTCCCTGGATGAATTGCAGCTTCAATCCTGTGAAGTCCCCACCTATTCATGGACATATCTAGCAGCTTACGCACAGCTTCAGTTATTAGCCCCTGATTCCAAAACGATTCATTACAAATGTAGCCGATCTCAGCTTTGTAATTCCAAAATTCTAAATGATGTAAAGAAATTAATCCTATCATTTTGCCTGTTTCTTTATGTTCCAATCCCCATCTTATAAAATAGCGATTTTGGTAACCATCCCTTATTATTTCAACATATCTTTTCATCTCAGCAACAGACTTAAATGGAGAGATAACTTGATACTTTAGTGTTGCTTCATTTTTATAAATTTCAAACAAATCGTCTACGTCCGTTTGTTTTATGTCTCTAAACCGAAGACGCTCGCTTTCGAACTCTGGGAAAACACGAAACATTTCAAGCAGTTTGTCCATCTAGTCACCACCTTAGAACAGCCTATCCTAACTTATTAAACCCAACTCTTTAGTATTCAACACCGACAAGCTTACTTCCTTTAATATATTACCCTTTATGTCTTAACTTATACATTTAAAAGGGCAAAGCCAATGACTTTACCCTAAATGGTTAAATATATTAATCGGTCTTACAAAAGTGCTTCAATCTCTGAACGCATAGCATCAGGATCAATCGTTGATTCAAATCTTTTTACAATCTGACCATCACGGCTTATTAGGAACTTTGTGAAGTTCCATTTTACATCATCTCCCTCTAACAGCTGGGGCAGTTTCTCACTTAAGAAGCCTTGCATTTTTGCACCACCTGGTGTTGTTAGATCATATCCGCTAAATGGTGCTTTTGAAACCAAATACTTGAATATCGGGTCAGCTGCCTCACCACGAACATCCATCTTTTGTGACAGTTCAAAGCTTACGCCATAGTTTAATTGACAGAATGATTTAATTTCATCAGAAGAACCCGGTTCTTGTTCTAAAAATTGATTACATGGGAATCCAACAACTTCAAGACCCTTTGTTTGGTATTCTTGATGCAACTTTTCTAAACCTTCATACTGAGGTGTAAATCCACACTTGCTTGCAGTATTTACAAGCAGCATTACTTTACCTTTGAACGCCTCTAGATTCACCTGATCATCGTCTGAGTTTTTAAAGCTTAAGTCATATAATTTCATTAGTTAGCCTCTTTCATAAATGTATTATAGTTTAATGCAATTGCCTCATATCTCTCTTTGTTTAGACCCATATCTGAATATCCGATACGACTTTCTGACCTATAATGCACGATTTCATTTGTCTTGTCAAAATAGAATTCGACATCATCTCGGTACTTCATTGTTCCCGTTGTAAACACCACATGCATGTAATCTTCTTCATTGACCATTACTGTACATTTCCCAAAGGATTCACACGCTTCAAGTAGATGATCCTTAGTTGTTTCGACATCTCCAATAAAGGATAATGCTTTAACAAATTTTGTTGTGTCCTCTGCTTGGGAGGATACTCCGTTGGGCTTTGATGAAAGTGGTTTAAACTGACCATTTTTCATGCCTAAATCTGCTGGTGTTCTCATGTTTTTTATAACCATAAAACCCGACATTAAAATAATGACTGTTAATACAACCAATACAATTCTCATAACGTCCCCTACTTTCTAAACAGTTTCACGACTGGATTCAGTAATAAGTTATCAACTGCCACCTGTTTACCTATCTTGTTAAAAACCTCACCGTATGTCGGATAAGGATGAATGACTGAGGCCAGTTTAGAAAAATTCTTATTTAGAGATCTTAATAATTGAATTTCACTGATCATCTCGCCTGCACGATCTGCATAGACCGAAGCACCAAGCACTTTTCCACTCTTATCAAGTATGATTTTTACGCCTTCATCTGTATCACCTTTTGTCATTGCGCGGTCAAGGTGATCAAAGTCGTAGTCATACACTCTAATCTCATCACCGTATTCCGCTCTTGCTTCTGACTCAGTCATACCCGCTCTAGCCAGTTCAGGCTCAGAAAAGGTTGTCCAAGCCACAACTTCATCTTTTACTTTTCTTTTAATTGGTAAAACTGCATTTTGAACGGCTTGAATACCTTGTACATTTGCCATATGTGAGAATAAGAAGGGGCCAACTACATCACCGACAGCATAGATATGACTTTGACTCGTCTGCATATATTCGTTCACTTGTATTTTTCTTTTATCATATTGCACACCTGCTTGATCGAGACCAAGACCTTCAATATTAGCCTGTCGACCGATAGCAACAAGGATTGATTCAGCTGTAATTTCCTTGAGTGTGCCATTTTGTTCAACTGTGAGTTTTATACCGCTGTCAAGTTGATTGACGTTAACTGCTTTTGAGCCCACATGAATATAAACCCCTTCATGAGTCAATCTTTTTTGGAGTCGATTGGCAAATACTTCTTCTTCTCTAAACAGAATTCTTTGAGACATTTCAACCAAGTCAACTTTTACACCTAATCTATTCATGGCTTGTGCCATTTCAATTCCAATTGCGCCGCCTCCCAAAATAATAATAGATTTTGGTAAGACTTCAAGTTTAAAAAGGGAATCATTGTCCAGATAAGGTACATCTTTCAAACCGGGTATTGAAGGTTTTAGAGGCGATGACCCCGTTGAAATTATTGTCTTTTTCGATTTTATAATTTGATCGTTAACTTCAATTTCTGTTGGAGACACAAAACGGGCGTGTCCTTGAATGAAATCGATACCGTCAGCTTTTAGTTTTTCAATGGATTCACCTTCATAAACTTTAGCAATAACACCATGCACCACTTTCATTGCTTTAGAAGTATCATACTCAAATGGACCTACAACTTGTCTGGCACTATGTATACGCCTTGCTTCACTGATTAGAGCTTTACTGGGAATACAACCAGACCAAGTACATTCACCGCCTGGTAAATTCTTATCTATAACAAGTACCTTCTTCCCAAAACCAATGGCTGTATATGCTGATGTTAAACCACCTGATCCTGATCCGATGATGACAATATCATATTCTTTCATAAGCAATTCTCCTGTTTTTTTAATCTTGTTAGATTGATCTTGTAGGATTAATATATATTAAATATGTGTTGCTGTCAATAGGTTGATCTTAAGTATAAGCTAAGTTTGTTAAGCTAAGTTATGAACGTTCAAAAAAAGACCACCCTAATAGGTGATCATTTTATGAATTATTTATATTACTCTAATTTTGCATTTTCTAATTTTCCAAGGAGTCCGTCAAGCATTTCTGCATACTCAACATATTCATCTCTGGTTAATCCAAGAGCTTTAGCTAGTTTTGTAGGGATCTTTTCTGCTTCAGGAATAAGCGCTTGTCCTTCAGCGGTTAGAACTACAATTGCCTTGCGGTCATCCTTTGGATTTTTAGTCTTTTTAACATAACCAAGTTTTTCAAGCCGTTGAACGACAGGTGTCAAAGTACCCGTCGACATATGCAATCTCTTACCTAAATCTCTGAATCCAATTTCTTTGTCTTCCCATAAGACCATCATGGCTACATATTGTGGGTAGGTCAGATGGATGGCATCCAACATGGGTTTATATAATCTGATTGTAAGGCGAGATGCCGTATATGCCCTAAAACATAATTGTTTGTCTAAATTAAGGGGTGACTCTTTCATTTATTAATACCTCCTTTTCAATCTTGCTAGATTGATACTGTTATTATAGAGGCATCTTTAACTTTTGTCAAAACAATACTAATTGCTATCATTTAATTTCCAAAGCGCTGTGCTTTGTCCATCTGAAAGCTCAATCGTATAGTCAAAATCCTTCTTGAGTAATTCAAGCTCAGTTAGTGATAGTTTTCGCTTACTCAGTTGTTTATCCGTTTCGATTTGATCTCTAAGACTATATGTTTCACCAGCTAGAATGGTTTGTTGCTCTTCAATGACAACTTGATCTTCACCAAAGGTGCGTTTATAGTTTTCTGGCAAATTAATTGTTATTCTAAAGGGTCGGGATGAACCATGATTTTCGATTTTAGTAGAGAAGTGAACCGTATTCACGCCACTGATTTCATATACAGACAAATATGTATCATATAGTTCAATAGATCCAACATTGTTTTGTTTTTCATAATGTTTGTCTTTTAACAAATCTAGACTGTTCATAACTAAGGGGAATATGAAAATGTATACTATAAATAATACAAGACTCTTACTTTTCACAAACTTATTACTTTGTGTTATTTTTATACATCCAAATATAATCAGGAATATAATTAAAACAGAGCTGGGGTAAAAAGTTCCTGATCCTTTTTGAATTGGTACAAGAATGGTGTTTCCAATCAGTTTGTTTGAGTAAATAGGTTGATATGATAATATCACTGCCAAACACAATGACAGAATTCCAACTGCTAGATTTTTCTGTTCAGCTTTCATTTGAACTCCTTTGAACTCCTTCAATTTCTGCATTTTTCTAATTAACGTAACCACTTTAAATTATATTCAATTTTATACATAATTTGGATTAAAAGTTGATGACATTTCACACAACAAAAACTCCCAGATCCAAAAGCCTGGGAGTTTTAATCAAGTACTTCAATGCATTTTTTCATCTAATTCATACTGGTCTTTAGCAGAACCACTAAATCTTTCAAATCTATGGGTTTAGACATGTACTTGTCAAAACCTTTTTCCAGTGTTAACTTCCGATCTTCTTCAAATGCATATGCAGTCATAGCAATAAAAATCGCTTTTTCATCATGTTCTTTCATAATCTCCAGGGCTTTGAAACCATCCATAACAGGCATACTAATATCCATTAGAACAATATCATATGGTTGATCTTTATATAGATCAACACCCTCTTTCCCATTTGATGCAACATCAACTTCATATTCTTTGTTTTGAAGGTAAGTTTTAACTATTTTTTGATTTACTTTACAATCATCAACAAGCAGTATCTTTATTTCTGTTCCAAGATGTTTTCTATTTTGATTCTCTATCAAAACCTTATTTTGAACTTTACGCTCTATACACTCTAAGTTCAAATCAAACCAGAACTCACTTCCTTCATGAACTTGGCTTGCAACCTTTAACTCTCCACCAAGAAGCCCAACTAGATTTTTTGAAATTGCAAGTCCCAGTCCAGTTCCTCCATAATTTTTAGTGAAAGATTCATCTACTTGTCTAAACCTTTCAAACAATATTTCTCTGTTTGCAGGATCTATTCCTATACCAGTGTCCTTGACAGAGAATCTCGTTTTAACACCGTCCTTACTTCTCTTTAATGGTCGTATTGAGACGCACACTTCTCCAGAATCAGTAAACTTGATCGCATTGCTAATCAAATTGGTTAATATCTGAACCAATCTTAACTCATCTGTTAATATGCTTTCAGGCATATTATCATCAATATCCCAACGTAATGTAAGCCCTTTGTCCACAACAAGAGACATAAACAACCTACTTAACCTCTCTTCAATTTTCTTTACAGCAACATCCTCACGGAGTATTTCAACGTAACCGTCTTCTATTTTTGTATAATCAAGAATATCATTGAGTATAGCAAGTAATGATCTAGCCGATGCCATAGCAATTGAGAGATTATCTATTTGTTCTTCATCCAATTGAGTGCTCAGCGTAAGCTGCATCATTCCCATAACTCCGTTTAAAGGCGTTCTTATTTCATGCGACATGTTAGCCAAAAACCGACTCTGCGCTTCTTTTGCCCTTTCAGCTTCCATTTGGGATGTCTTAAGTTCTTTTGTTCTTTGGTCAACAAGTTTTTCCAAACGTATTTTTTCATTTTTACGTTCTATAGCGGCCACTCTTATTTTTTCCATGGCTTTAACTTGAGCTATAAGCTCTGGTACATCAATAGGTTTTTGTAAAAAACCTTCAACGCCTACGTTAATCGCTTTAATTTTAAGATCTCTATTATCTCCTGAGGCAGTGACGAATACGATTGGGATATCAGCTATTTCTGGAATTTTTTTTATAACCCTACTCATCTCCAAGCCGTCCATGACAGGCATATAAACATCTGATATGATTATGTCTGGTGACTCATCTATAGCTAGTTCGACTCCTTCTTTACCATTAGTACAAGTTACAATACTAACATTTTCGATATGTTCTTCAATTAATAGTCTTATAGCCATAATATTATCAATTATGTCATCAACAATCATTATCTTCAAAGAACTATTATCCATATAACGCTCCTTTAATTGCCTTTGCAAACTCATCTTCGATAATAGGTTTTGATAAAAACCCGGTAAAACCATGAGCTAGTATTGATTCTCTATCCTTCAACAACGCACTTGCTGTAAGAGCAAATACAGGTGTGTTTTGCAAAGAAGGGTGTTTTTGAATTCTATGGAAGGCTTCTATTCCATCTATTCCCGGAAGAGCTATATCCATTAGAATCAAGTCCGGGTGAAACTCTTTTGCTAGTCTTACACCTTCATAACCGTCTACAGCCTCTAATATATTGTATTCCGACTCAAGAAGCGCTTTCACAGTAATCATATTATCCGGGTTGTCCTCAACAATTAGTATAGTCGTTTGTCTTTTATCAGCTGTCATACTTCTAACTAGAGGTGTTTTTCCTTCTTTATTGTGGATTAGCTGATTTTTCTTAGCCTTGTTTCGTGCTTTTTCCCTATATTTTTCGATGATTTCATTGTCAGTAATACCACTGTTCTCATTTTCTTGACGTCCTATAAAGCTATCCATTCCTAACATTAAGCTCACAGAATGAAGTAATTCATCTTTATTAACATCTCCTTTTTGAATAAGCTGATGCACTTTATGATCTGTTAGATGAACAGCATCTTCAGCAGTGATATGTTTTGCAGTCAACACAAGAACGGGTACATCTGATGTTGTTTCATTTTTTCTGAGAGACTCTATAACATCAAATCCATCCACGTAGGACATCATTAGGTCGAGAATAATACCGTCAGGAATTGACTCATTAATTTTTTCTAGTGCAATTAGACCGTTCGAAGCATAGTCCAAATCATAGATATCATCCTCAAGAATTTCTTGAAGTTGAATAACAGCTGACTCACTGTCCTCTACAATAAGAATTTTTTTCTTGCCTTCATGTTTGTAATTCTGATTTTTTGTTTTCTTAGGGATACGAAGTTGATCTATTTCATCTCTAGATTGATATTCACCTTCAGGCATAAACTCTAATGGAAGTTTAACTTTAAAAAGTGTACCTTCTCCTAATTTGCTTTCAACATGAATATCTCCACCAAGAAGATTCGTATACTTTTGAGCAATACTTAACCCTAACCCTGTACCTCCGTACCTTCTAGATGTACTTCCATCACTTTGTCTAAACTCATCAAAAACATGTTTTAAATTTGATTGAGATATACCAATTCCCGTATCTATAACTTGAAGTATTACATCCTTATTCTCAATTTCTGCAATCACTGAAATTCGGCCTTCATGTGTGAACTTAACTGCATTGCTAAGCAAGTTTTGAATAACGTGTCTGACTTTTTGCTCATCACTTTTTATCGTCAATCGCATAGGGTTTTGTTCTAACTCAAGTTGAACCACAGATTCATCCACTTGAGGGCGTATCATGTCGATTTGATCTTTAATAACCTCAATAAGATCAAAGGTTTGTATTGAAAACTCTTGTTTTCCTGATTCAATACGTGATATATCAAGAATATCGTTAATAAGAAGTAAGAGGTTTTTCCCATTCCTAGATATGATTTCTAAATATCCATGTTCTTTTTCAGATATTTCACCTTCAAGCTTCCTGTACAAAACACCGGACAAAGTAATCACTGAATTCAGTGGTGTTCTTAATTCATGACTCATATTGGATAGAAAGTTAGTTTTCAACTTATTCACTTCTGTAAGCTGATTTTTTTGGACTTCTAACTCAATATTTTGCTGTCTGAGTTCTTTTGCGAGTGCTTCCATTTCATTCTTCTGAATGTCTAATTCTCTATTTTGTACTTCTAAGCTCAGACTAACTTCTTTGCTTTTGCTCAAAGCCATTATCCCTTCAGTTCTTGCTTCAATCACGTCAATATTGCTCTCAATAAAATCAATTGAACTTTTTTCAAACAAACGAATAGACGCAAAGGTTATAAGAACAGTAACAGAACCTTGATATTGAACAGGAATGGTTATTATGTCTTTAGGCGAAAAATCACCTATTGCTGTAAAATTAACAAATCGACTTTCTTCTGGGATATCAACCAGACGATGAAGCTTCCCTTTTTTATCCATAGACCCGATTTCTTCTTTCATAACATCTACAGATAAATCTCTCTGACCCTTTTCACTCAAACCAATCGAATGAAAATGATTATATTTCAATCCATCATCGCTTAATAAAAATACCGATGCGACCTGTGCTCCAGTTGTTTGCATCATATAGTTTAGAACCGCATCAAAGAATTTTTTCGATTCAACTTCATGAACCATTACACTAGATAACTCAACCTTTTTTTCCTCAAGCTCCATATTTACCTGAACACTTTCAATCAATTCATTTAATGCTTTAGTTAAATCACCAAATTCATTATTTATATTGTATGATGCCCTGGCATTACGATCACCAGTTTGAAACTTCACTGCCGTTTGAATTAGTATATCAAGCGGTTTTTGTACCACACCATTTAAATAAACTCCAGCAGCTACCGTCAGTAGTAATATAAAAATGGTCGCAATCACTAATATTAAGGAGCTGCGTTCACTAATTTTATTCGACTCATTATACAAAGAATCTGCTTTATTTCTCGCAAACTCATCAACGATCGTTATCCCTTTTCTCATTTCAACGAGTTTTAAGTCTAAATTTGAGTACACATTTTGTGGGACAATTTCATTGTCAATTTTGTATCTTATCACTTCATTTTGATATACTATCCACTCGTAATACTGGTCTTTAATATAAGTTACATCTTTTTTGTCCCCTAAATAGAACACATCTAATATTTCAAACTGATTATTGATTGACGCTCCCGATACTTCCACCACTTTTTTTGCTTCCAAAATGCTTGATTTTAATTCTATACTTTTCATAGTTAGCTCTATGTTTAGTAAATCCTTTTCAAGCGTACTAATTGCTCTTCTAATTTGTAAGGGATGATTGTACATAGTCTCTGTCTGTTTATGTAAAATATTCGTTTGGAAAATCACATTAATACCTAATATCCCGATTATAAATAAAAGTATAGAGAACGTGAAAATCAATTGCAGTTTAATTCGCATATTTCTAATTTTAGAAATTTTTCTCACCCTTTCTTTTATAAACGTCAGCGTGACTCTTAAACTCAGCTACAGATTGATTCTTTACAAAGCGATTCATTGAAGCCCCTTCACAAATAAGATAACCATCTGGCGAAAGGGATTGAAGCAGTCTGTTTATGATAAATGCCTGGTGGTCCTCGCTGTAATAGAACAATAAATTATTGCATAAAATTATGTCAAAATGACCAAATATAGCATTTGTAGGTGATTTTATGCGTTTATCAAGTAGATCATGGACAGAAAAATCAATTTTTTTTGTCAAATTTTCATCTACTTTATATATGCTCCCCATTTTTTTAAAGTATCTATGGTAATAGTCGAGCTTAATGTTTCCAAGCTGTTCAAAATAATACTCACCTTCTTGTGCTTTTTCAACGACCTTTGCGTCAATATCAGATGCGAATAGTGTATAAAGTTGAGTGCCGTTGTCCTTTCTCACAAACTCATCTACAACCATTGCAACAGAATATATTTCCTCACCTGTTGAACACCCTGCTGACCATATTCTTATTGATTCACCGGGGTTTTTTCTGAGCTTGATTGCAGGCAATATCGCCTCTTTAATTAATCCAAATATTGTTTCACTTCTGAAAAAAGAGGAATACTGAACCAATAATATTTTACTTAACTCATATGCTTCATCACCATTATTATAAAGATATTGTTGATAGTCACTTAGGCTCGTTATTTCTAAGACCGACATCCGTTTTGTAATCATTTTTACAGTAAATTTCGAATCATATATACCGATGGATTCATGATATTTTTTCTCCATAGTTTCAATGATCATTTCTATGTTAGAGTCAACGATACGCGCCTCTCCCCTCTAAATCAATTCTGATCAAAATAAAAAATCAACTATTATGATCATTGATCCTTCTATCTAGGACATACATCCTTGGCTAAGATTAAGATTTTCAATATGACTTACTCATACCCTAAATTACTCTAATAGAACAGAACTTATAAAGTACTTAGACAAATCGTGTGGGATTTAACTGATGGATTCATCTACCGACCTCTCACACATTAGTATCTGCACTATCAACCTTTATTCGGGACTTGCACCCATTAGATTGCTTCCATGCTGGGCGCACATTAAAAGAACCCTCAGAATAATACTTATCCGAGGGTTCAATATAGGTTAGAATCAATATTAGGCGAACACTTAGAATACCGTATTAATTGCTTCACGGCCTTCTAAGACTTCGATGATATTTCTAGCACACATTTGACTCATCCGTTCTCTGGTTTCAGTGGTTGCACTTCCAATGTGGGGAAGTAGAACTACATTGTCCATTTTTAATAAGTCAGGATGAATCGCCGGTTCATTTTCATGAACATCAAGACCAGCGCCCCAAATTTCATTATTTTTCAGAGCATTTACAAGTGCCTCTTCGTCAATAACCGGTCCTCTTGAAGTATTTATAACCACAGCAGAAAACTTCATTTTTTTGAAGGCATCCTCATTAATCAGATGTTTTGTTTCCTCTGTTAAAGGACAATGCAGTGAAACAAAATCACTCTCAGAATAAAGCTCATCCAGTTCAACATAGGTTGCATTAAAACGTTTTTCAAAATCTAAGTTTCTTTCTCGGTTGTGGTAAATAATCCGCATGTGATAGCCACGAGCTTTTTCAGCAAATCGTTGCCCAATACGACCTGCACCAACTATACCTAGTGTCTTCTCGTATACATCTTGTCCCAGTAAAAGCTTGTGAGAAAATCTTTCCCACTGACCTTCTCTTACATAACGGTCCGCTTCGAGTATTCTACGACTGACTGTAAATAAAAGTGCCCACGCTGTTTCAGCTGTCGAGTCCGATAATACGTCTGGGGTATTGGTCATTGCAACATTACGTTCTTTAGCAGTATTTACATCAAAATTATTGTAACCCACAGCGTAATTTGCATATATTTTTACATTTGGTGCGGCTTGCATAATCTCTTCATCTATTGTATCGCTAAGTGCAGTTAGAATGGCATCATATTTAGGAAATTCTTCTAACATTTGAGCTTTTGTCATCGGAATATCTTCTCGATTAACAACAACCTCAAATTTCTTTTCTAACATTTCTATGCCACTCTCTGGAATGTCTCTTGTTACAAGAACACGCATCATATCTTATCCCCCTTAAATTATCAGACAATTTCGTTCTATTTCCATTGTAACAGAGTCATTAGATATTCGGTATTACAAACATTTGACATTAACTGCGATTTTTTTATGGCAAGCTCACATTTATGAAAGTCCATCAATAATTTTATTGCGTGTAAAAGCAAGTATTGCAACGAACACAACCAGTATACAACCGCTATACAATGCTAGATCTGTCCAAGCTGCTGTACCCAGTAATATTTCTGAGTAGCCTCTGTAGGACCAGTAAAATGGTGACCAGTAAAGGGTAAACTGCCAAGCTTTCGGAATTACAATTGCCCCAATAACAGAAATTGAAATTGGGAAGAACAGGAATTTCAGATTTGCCAGTCCCATTATTTGATTTGAACTGAACACACCTATTAGGAATCCAAACAGGACAAGAATACTCAGCCCCACCAATGTAAAGAATAGGATTTGGAGCATATCCACCTGCATATAGCCAACAATCATTAGTATTCCAAAGGTCTGAACGACAGATGTGATGGCTCCAGTTAAGCTTTTACCCACGATAAACTCAAATCGATTCACAGGGCTCACTACAATTGCTCGAACTGTTTTTTCTTCTTTTTCTTCTATTATATTAAGTCCTATTATTCCGCCACCCAAAGCTAGGGCCATTAATATTAAACTGATGGTTCCAATAAGGGCAACAGGAGATTCTTTTACACCTATGCTAGAGAACTTATACGCACCTTCATTTAAGAAGCCAGATTCATAGTGTCTGATTATTTTTGAAACCATAACTTCAGTGCCTTCGCGTTCATCTCCATAAAGCAGTATTTCATGATTGCCATTATTATTGATGATCCCAATAACTTCATCAATGGATACCAGTCTTTGTTTTAGTTCCGTTAAAGATGCATAGGTGTTCACACTTCCATACTGTTCTAAATGGCTTATCATACTTTCTTCAACAGACTTGTCTACAGCAAATTGAACCGAAGTTGATTCTAAACTCGGCACAAAAGCTGTTAACCCGAATGCCAGTAAAAACGGAGCCACAAGAATGTATAACAATATAAATTCCCTAACGTTACTTTTAAAATCACGCATTGTAATGCTAAAAATTCTATTAAACATTGTTGCACCTCCTTATGACATAGATTTCTGATACTTATACTGAGCAGCTCCAAATAGAAGGAGTCCAAGTGACCCAGATAACATTACGGATTGCCAAACAATGTCCGTTTGTCCCGTCTGATAGATTGTTTCTTTTAGGGCAAATAGCAACGAATACGTTGGCATGACTTTGATCCATATGGGTGAAAAGTTAGGCATGTAATATGCCGCAAACGGTGCTGATAATAGAATGGATGCAAAGATGATCCAGACCATTGCCTTTGATATATTATCAAAGAAGCTGGAAATTAGAAGCCCTAAACTAGATCCAAACAAGCTGCCTGCAATGGCGATAATAAACATTAATCCTAAGTTTGCATTAAATCCAACTGTTGTTAAGGTCACCAAGTACATTGATAGGAATCCCAATATGAACAACACAATAACTTTAGAGATTAGAAACTCAAATAAACTTCCTGGAGACACCCTGTATGAAGCTATTGTGCCCTCAGCTTTTTCAAAGAACATGAGTGTTGCAATGAAAAATAGTCCCAAGAGTACAGGTTCCATGAGTAAAAATAATGGAAGGATTGAATGATTAAAGGGAACATCAAAAGCTTTCGTTTTTCCACCTGTGTAGATTACTTTAACAGAGTCGTCTTGACCGCCTAATTCTCCTAAATAGTCTCTCATTTCAAGTTCAATCAAGTCTTTAATTTTTTGACTCTCATACCCTTGCATCATAAACTCTACAGCTGGGGTCTCTTTGTCCCCTGACAGGATCATACCGAAACTGCCTGATTTATCTTTAACTGAGCTTTTTAGCATATCTAAGTTATCAACAGACTCAGCATTGTTTCTACTAACCAAGTCCGTCTTCATTTCAGAGAGAGCGCCCCCTGAATTATCAAGTACAAACACGGAAGGTTCCAAACTTAACTGGTCTGGTATTACAAAATTTATTAAGACGATAAAGGTAAATGCAACAAATAGGGTAATGACTAGAAACCAGTTTCTAACCACCAACCGCGCATCTTTTAACATGAGAGCCCATATTCTATTAGACATTTAGTCGAGCCCCCTCCCAGTTAACTTGATGAAGATTTGCTCAAGAGAAGCTTCTTGAGAATGCATTGTATCAATATTCCCATTTTCAATTAGAGCTTTAAGTCTTCTTTGGTCGTCTTGATTGGTCATAGATAGCTTTGCACTTTCAAGATTATGTTCACCTCTATATTCAACGTTTACAAACTTCTCACCATGCTGAAGTTTAAGTGCACGTGGTGTATCTAGGGCCATTATTTCACCAGCATTTAAAAATGCAACTCTGTCACACAGCTCGTCTGCTGTATACATATTATGTGTTGTTAAAAAGATCGTAGATCCAGCAAGGCTCTTGGAGATAATAATCTCTTTAATTCTATTTGCAGTTGTTGGATCAAGCCCAGATGTTGGTTCATCTAAGAACCAGATTTTCGGATTGTTGATCATAGAACGACAGAACACCAAACGCTGTAACATTCCTTTGGAAAACGCGCCTGCTTTCTTATAAATTGAGTCCTCTAGACCAACCATCTTTAACAGTTTTTTGGGGTCCTCTGTAGGTACTGAAAACAATTTCGCGTAAAATTCAAGATTCTCAAGCGCAGTTAGTTTTCTATAAACATTGGGTTGTTCAAAAGAAACACCCATTTGATTAAACAGTTTATTTGATTGTGCACGAACATCTTCTCCATCAATAGTTGCTAGGCCCTTTTGAAGTTGAAGCAGACCTGTTAAAATATTTTGTGTTGTTGATTTTCCCGCTCCTGAAGGTCCTAGGAATCCAAATATCTCACCTTTTTCGATTTCAAAACTTATTTTTTTCACTGCATAATTCTCATCGTTTGTATATGAGTGATATAAATCTTTTACAACAATCATTGTTTCAACTCCCTCATTTTACTTCTTATTCATCAATTTTTTCAGTATTTGTATCTTTACATAACCTATTACCACAACTGCGACTGCTATAAGCATCCAACCCCATACAGGTACGTTAGACAAGAACGTCATAAGAAACCTCCATCCATGTGACTACCGAGTCACATTAAGAATAAAAAAATATGACCAAAGAGTCATGTGACTATATGGTCATATTATATGCATTTATCCAGTTTGTCAAATTACTTATTAGAATTTGCTAATCCATTCCTTAAAACGTCAACCATTGCATGGGTGGCTTCAATAAAATCTTCGTCCATATCCGTCAAGGATTCATGTTTCAAGTAATAGTACTCTATTGCAGATAAACTCATGGATTGAATTAGGTGATTGATAAATCCAACGTCTAAATTATCTCTTATTTCACCCCGGTCAATGGCTGCTTGAATGATGGTTTTCATAAAATCATCTGACCGACTCGAATTGTCTGAAATCAACTCATTTTTAAGTTCTTCGTCCTCAGTTTTAAGAATGAAGTTTCCAATTTTAGTGAGCTCAGGCTGATCTTTTGCAAAAACGACCCCAGCAACATACAGTTTCTTAAGCAGATCAAATATGTTCATTTCGAACATTTGTGGAAGTACATCTGTAAAGTATGACATCTTCTTCTGACCCATGTACTCGAGTATATACTTGAACAGGTCCTTCTTGTCATCAAAATACTGATAGAAACTCCCTTTGGCAATATTGCTTTCTTTTACCATTCTGCTGATACTTGCTTTATGATATGTTTTATCAGCAAATTCTTTGATACACACATCTAAGATCCTTTGCTGTTTGTCTGCTGGTAAATTAAAAAACGTTTGATGAGGCATAAGCCCTCCTATTTTACGATATGACTAGATGGTCACATTATAATTATAAAAAAAGCAGCCGTCAAGTACGTCTGCTTCAAGTCGTCGACAAAGTCGACGGAATACAGACTGTAGAAAACTTCGAAAGACAAGGCGCGGCTGAGAGCCGCTTGAGAAGCGTATTCATTATACGTGACTTAAGCGAAACGAAGCCTGCAACGCAGTATTTCGTAGTTTTTCTACAGTCTAAAGCAGCCGTCAAGTAGGTCTGCTTTAGTATTTCCCTCTAACTTTAAGTGTTTCTATACCAAAATCTGTTTCTAGGTTGTCAATGAAGGTCTGTAGTTCATCAGAAGTATAAGACCTAAAGGTATTTGGCATTAATTCGCCCTCTGTCTTTACATATTGCTGCAAAATATATGCCTTAGCACCTTTAATCTGGGATGCCATTACTTGAATATCTTCCTCTGAATGAATCCCTTTAATTACTGTTGTTCGGAACTCATGGTCAACACCACTGGTAATGATCATTTTTACAGAAGTTTTTAATGTGTCAATATCGACGTGGCTTGGTCCAATGACCGATTTATATTTATTAAAGTCATGTTTTATGTCCATGGCTATGTAATCAAGTAGATTCAATTCAATCAACTCTTCTAAGACCTCTGGGTTGGTGCCATTGGTGTCTAACTTAACGGCTACCCCCATCTGATGGATACTTTTTATAAACTCTGTTAAACCAGGCATGAGGGTTGGTTCTCCACCTGTAATCACAAGTCCATCAATCATACCTTTACGTTTTTCTAGGTGCTGGAGTACTGTTTCAGGAAGTGTTGTCGGATATTGATTTGGATTTAAGACCAGCCCACCATTATGACAAAATGGACACCTAAAATTACAGCCACCTGTAAATACAAGTGATGCAACTTTATTCGGGTAGTCTATAAATGTCGTCTTTTGGAATCCTTTAATTTGCACTTGGAACCTCCATAACATTTCCTTGTCTTTACTTTATATTAGAATAAATAGAAAGGGACTATGTCTTTATAGCCCCTCATATACTTACATTCTATTATGATTCTTATGAAACTTCAAACTCGATTCGGTCGTTAAACTCTGACTGTTTTCCATCATTCCAGTTTTGAACCGGTCTATGATAGCCAACCACACGTGTCCATACTTCTGTTTGTGTTCCACACTCTGGACATATAGGCTCTTCACCAGCTATGTATTTATGAGTTGGGCATATACTGAAGGTTGGTGTAATTGTGAAGTAAGGCAGTCGATAGCCTTTACTCACACCTTGAATAAGTTTTTTCAAGGTTTCTATGGATTCAATACGTTCTGGAATAAATCCATGGAATACAGTTCCACCTGTGTACTTCACTTGAAGGCTATCTTGGTGGTCAAGTGCATCAAAAATGTCTTCCGTAAATCCTACAGGCAGCTGTGAGCTGTTTGTATAGTATGGTGACGCGTCGCCTGAGACTGCAATGTCAGGATAAAGCTCTAAGTCTAGTTTTGCAAATCGATGTGCTGTACCTTCTGCAGGACTTGCTTCTAGGTTGTATAAATGGCCCGTTTCTTCTTGGAAACGAATTAGAACCTCATTCATAAAGTCCAAAACCTCTTCAGCAAATTCTTTACCGGCTGGTGTTGTTATGTCTTCAGTGCCATTTGTGAAGTTGATAATACATTCGTTTAATCCGTTTGGACCGATGGTAGCAAAATGATTATGCCAGTATTCGCCATTTGCTTCATAGACGTCATGCAGATAATGTTTTGAGTAAGGATATAATCCCCTAAGCATATTTTCTTCAAGTACAACACGCTTGGTTTCAAGAGAGTTTTTAGCAATCTCCATTAAACGTTCTAATCTATCAAACAATGAATCAATGGAGTCTGACGTATATCCGAGTCTTGCTAGGTTGACTGTGACTACACCGATAGATCCAGTCTTTGGATTTGCACCAAAGAGTCCACCCCCACGTCTTCTTAGTTCAGTATTGTCCAGTCGCAACCTGCAACACATGGAACGTACATCTTCAGGATCTAGGTCTGAGTTTACAAAGTTACTGAAGTATGGAATGCCGAATTTTCCTGTCATTTCCATAATTTTATTGGTAACATCGCTGTTCCAGTCCCAGTCTGATGTTATATTGTAGGTTGGAATTGGGAATGTAAATACACGTCCCCTTGCGTCTCCTTCCATCATCACTTCACAGAAGGCCATGTTGATCAGGTCCATCTCATTTTGGAACTCTTTATAGGTATGATCAAATATGCGTTTACCGCCTACAATGACAGGCAACTCTCTATGGGTTGATGGGACTTCTTTATCCATCGTAATATTAAAGAATGGTGTTTGGAAGCCAACACGTGTTGCTATATTCATGTTAAACACAAATGTTTGCATGATTTGTTTAACTTTTTTATAGTCCAGTCCATCAAATCGAACAAATGGAGCTAGAAGTGTATCAAAGTTTGAAACCGCTTGTGCGCCTGCAGCCTCTCCTTGAAGGGTATATATGAAGTTAACAAGTTGCATGAGTGCCGCTTCAAAATGTTTAGCAGGTGATGACTCTACTTTCCCAGCAACACCGGCAAAACCACTCATAAGTAAATCTTCAAGACTCCAACCACAACAATAAGTGGACAGCAAGCCAAGGTCATGTATATGTAAATCACCATTATCATGGCTCTCTCTAATACTCTCATCATAAACGTTGTTTAACCAAAATGTTTTGGTCGCCTTGGCAATAACATGGTTGTTCAACCCTTGAAGACTATATGACATATTCGAATTTTCACGTACTGTCCAATCACTCTGGCCTATGTACTCGTCAAACAAGCCCATAATATCCATGGCTGTTTTTTTTGTTTCTCGCATCCGTTTATGTTCATATCTGTATTTTATGTATCGTTTTGCTGTGTCGTACTCCCCCATTTTCATAAGTACAACTTCAACACCATCTTGAATCCCCTCAACCTTTGGCGTTTCACTTCCTCTTACATTTTCTAAAATTCTCTCTATAGTATAATCTGTAGCGACTTCAGCTAATTTCCTCAAATTTTTTCTAGATTTATTATCATGTGTTGCCACCAGTGCTTTGAAAATTGCGTCTTCAACTTTCCGTTTGTCAAAGTCGACAATCGCACCATTTCGTTTTTCAACCTTATTTAACATTTTTGATCCTCCCCACAACATATAGTATGTTCCGTCTTTCAGAACACAACATATAGATCGTTAGGCACTAAAAAATCCACCCCCTCAAACAGAGTAGGTGTTTTTATATCGCCCGAAATCTTTCTTCACATATTATTCTAGCAAATGAAAATAAGAGGAACAAGACTCCGCCATGAATAAAAAACGATTTTAATAGTTCTTATGAAATTGCATAAATTCCATTTTTTTTGATTGTATCAATAAGCCCTTTGTTTAGCTAGCTTTGATAGTCATTCGACAATTTACGACAAATGCTGCGTAACGTTCGTTTTGTGTTCCTTTTACAAGGTACATAGTCCCTAGTGTGCAAATGAGCATACCTACACGGTAGAAATACACAATGACATCTTTATTAAACTCAAGAAAAACCGCCTAGGAAAAAATATCCTAGGCGGAGAATTTCAATTAAATTGATAAAAACTTTTTAATATCTTCTGCGATTTGCTCTGGATCAAACCCAAAATGTTTCATAAGTCCACTGCCTGGTGCAGATTCGCCAAATCTATCCATCCCAATATTGAGACCGTCAAGACCAGTATACTTTTCCCAGCCACTGGTGATTCCTGCTTCAATCGAAACTCTATTACGTACATCTTTAGGTAGCACACTTTCTCGATATTCTGGTGTATCTGCATCAAATTGCTCACGACACAACATACTCACAACGCGGGTATCTATGCCGGATGCCTTCAGAAGCTTAGCCGTATCCACAGCTACATGAACTTCAGAACCACTTGCCATGATTATTAACTCTGGGTGATCCCCCTCTTCTTTTAATAGGGTATACGCACCATGATGCGCACCTCTGTGAACACCCTCTTGAGGTGGCAATGCTTGTCGTGTCAAAATTATCGCCGATGGCCCTTCTGTTCTTTTAATGGCCTCAATCCAAGCAACAACGGTTTCTTTTGCATCCCCTGGTCTAAATACAGACAAGTTTGGAATACTTCTAAGCATTTGAACATGCTCCACGGGTTGATGTGTTGGACCATCTTCGCCAACACCAATACTGTCATGGGTGAATACATAAATGACGGGTTGTCCCATAATTGCTGAAAGACGGATGGATGGTTTCATGTAGTCTGAAAATACAAGGAAGGTTGATCCAAATGCCCTCAGTCCACCGTGTAAAGAAATTCCATTGATGATTGCTGCCATTGCATGTTCCCGAACACCAAAGAATATATTGGATCCACCTGGTGTATCCCAATCAAAGTCTCCTTTGCCTTTTAAATAAGTCTTCGTAGACTCGTTTAGATCTGCGGATCCACCAATTAAATTTGGAACATACTCTTTCACAATATTTATCATACGACCACCACTGACACGGGTCGCTTCTTTTTGTTTAAATTGCTCCCAAAGATTCTTATGTTCAAGAAGTGTTTCAGGCAATCCATACTCATGCCATCTTTCCCACTTCTCTTTCATTTCTGGGTGTGCTTCAAAGTAAGATTCAAGTTTTTCTTCCCACATAAATCTTTCAATTTCACGTTTATCTATCACCGATTTCATGTGGTATTCTACATCTTCAGGCACTAGGAAACTTTCATCTGGATCCCAACCCATAAGTTCTTTTGTTAAACGAAGTTCTTCTTCTCCAAGGGGAGCTCCGTGAACACCAGATGTCCCAGCTTTATTTGGACTACCATAACCAATTACATTTTTAACTTTTATTAAAGTTGGTTTGGTTGTATCAATTCTAGCTTTTGCAATCGCACTAGAAATACCTTCATGGTCATTTCCATCATGAACGGTTAAAACATCCCAGCCATACCCCTTAAACCTCTTGCCAACATCTTCAGTAAATGATTTGTCTGTGCCGCCATCTATGGTTATGTTGTTATCATCATAAAGGACGATAAGTTTACCTAATTTTAGATGCCCCGCTAATGAGCAGGCTTCACTCGCAACGCCTTCCATCAAGTCGCCATCACCTACAATAACGTAGGTATAATGGTCAATGATTCGATAGTTGGTTACATTAAAAGTTGCCGCTAGGTGTCTTTCTGCAATTGCCATCCCTACAGCGTTAGAAATACCTTGTCCAAGTGGACCTGTTGTTGTTTCAACACCTGGAGTCATTCCATACTCTGGATGACCCGGGGTAACAGAACCCATTTGTCTAAACTTTTTAAGTTCATCCATAGGTAGGTCATACCCGAATAAATGGAGTAAAGAATACATTAACATAGACCCATGCCCTGCTGATAAAACAAAGCGGTCCCTGTTCGCCCATTTAGGATCTGTTGCGCTCCCTTTTAGATACTCCTTCCAAAGTATGTACGCCATTGGTGCAGATCCCATCGGAAGCCCTGGATGTCCTGAATTTGCCTTTTGAACACCATCTGCTGACAATAACCGAATGGTTTCTACTGCTCTTTGATCTATAGATTTCATGTGCCACCTCCATGGTCTTAATATCTAGTAAACAGGACATAATAGTCCTTCATGTGCCAAATATACCCTATTTGTATGGCTACATAACACCCCGATGGTATCCTTTCATGGTTGATTTAATTTTTTTTGGGCATAAATTACATATCCCCGTTTTTTGCCATTATCATATACAGCTCTTAATTTGGGAAATCTCAGCTTGGTAAGGATGTGATGTTATGAGACTCTATGAAGCTATTCAATTCGCAATTAAAGCACACGCTAAACAGGTCCGTAAGCTGGATGGAGATATTTATGCTGCCCACCCTATCGAAGTCGGTATGATGCTTTCTGGTATAGATGCTAAAGAAGATGTGGTCATTGCTGGTCTACTCCATGACACTGTTGAAGATACTTACGTTACACTTGAGGATATTGCTGAACAATTTGGAGAACGGGTTGCAGAACTCGTTAAAGGTTGTTCTGAACCTGATAAATCATTGCCCTGGATAGATAGAAAAAAATACATGCTTAAGTTTGTTACTGAACATGCAGATTTTGATACGAAAACTATTATATTGGCTGATAAACTGAGTAATATTAGGAGTATTTATAGAAACCTTGAAACCATGGGAGATGATTTGTGGGACAAGTTTAATGCCGGTTATGAGGAACAAAAATGGTATGGCTACGCCATGTGTGATGCCTTAAAAGCAACCGATTGTCTTGCCATGCATGAGGAATACTGTCGGTATTTAAAGCTTGTGTTTGGTGACTAACACTTATCTTTGATTGCTTTACAAGTGAAACTAAAGACTGCCAAGCAATCTTTGATTGGTTTACAAGTGAAATTAAAGACTGCCAAGCAATCTTTGATTGCTTTGGACGCGAGGCGCGTCCTATACAAAAAAGTGAAGAATCCCAATGACTCGAGCGTGGCTCGGATCATTGGGATTTGTTTGGTTTGATTGCTTTACGAGTGAAACTAAAGACTGCCAAGCAATCTTTGATTGCTTTGGACGCGAGGCGCGTCCTATACAAAAAAGTGAAGAATCCCAATGACTCGAGCGTGGCTCGGATCATTGGGATTTGTTTGGTTTGATTGCTTTACGAGTGAAACTAAAGACTGCCAAGCAATCTTTGATTGCTTTGGACGCGAGGCGCGTCCTATACAAAAAAGTGAAGAATCCCAATGACTCGAGCGTGGCTCGGATCATTGGGATTTGTTTGGTTTGATTGCTTTACGAGTGAAACTAAAGACTGCCAAGCAATCTTTGATTGCTTTGGACGCGAGGCGCGTCCTATACAAAAAAGTGAAGAATCCCAATGACTCGAGCGTGGCTCGGATCATTGGGATTCTTCACTTTTTTGTGCAGTCTTTTGACTTTCACGATAAAAAAAATGCCTCTTTCTCAACGAAAAGGCATCTGAATAACTTGAATATGATAAAGGGGGAATAATAATCTGTTTCAAGCTTACTACTTTTGCAACACTCAACATGGATATATTAACATCCGTCTTGTGGGAATACAATTACAAAAGTATGAACGTTAGATTAAGGTTCTGTTATATATTTAGGTCTGTTAATATTTTTACTTTTATTCTAATTCACGTACAAATTTTCTACACTCCAGCACCTTTGCTGGTGACACAGAAATCTCATCGATTCCCCACTCGACTAGTTTTTCTATCATTCTTTCATCCGAGGCGGCATTACCGCACATGCCTACCCACTTGTCCATTGCACTGGCTGTTGTTACAACCATTTCAATGAGCTTTAGTACCGCTGGGTGCATGTAATCATAAAGGTCTGCAATATCACTATTTTGCCTGTCCACTGCCAGGGTATACTGGGTTAAATCATTGGTACCAATACTAAAGAAATCTACATACTTAGCAAACTCATCTACAAGTAAAGCAGCGGATGGAATCTCAACCATTATGCCCAGTTCTACCTGCTCAGAGTATTCAACACCGTTTTCCTTAAGCTCCGCTTTTACTTCATCCACTATACATTTTGAGTCAACAAATTCAGATATTGATGATATCATAGGAAACATTATTTTTGCATTTCCATGAACCGCAGCCCGTAAGATGGCAGATATTTGCGTTTTAAATATTTCAGGTTCCCTTAGACAATAACGTATCGCACGATACCCTAAAAACGGGTTCGCTTCTTGACCAATATCTAAATAGTCTACCTCTTTATCTCCACCTATATCCATGGTTCTGAATATTATTGGCTTACCTTCTAAACCTTTTAAGATCTCTGTATAGATCTCAACTTGCTCGTCTTCAGTCGGTGCCACAGATCTATTCATATAAATAAACTCTGTTCTAAACAGCCCTACACCCTCAGCATCATTGTAAACTAAAGCCTCTAAATCCTCTGGACCTGCAATATTGGCTGCAATTTCAATTTTTTGACCCGACTTGGTTTCTGACTTTAGGCCTTTATAAACCAACAATTCGTCTCTTTTTTTGCTAAGACGATTTTTTTCATTTTTATACTCTGTGAGTTGATCTTCAGTTAGATTAGATATAATTTGACCATGAATACCATCGATAACGATTAGTTCACCTTCATTTAACAACTCAAGGTCAGGTCCACAACCCACCATAGCTGTAATACCTAAAGACTGTGCCAGTATGGCAGTATGGGATGTTTCACCGCCTATCATCATTAACATCCCCGACAGTTTGGATCTATCCATTTCAAGTGTATCAGATGGTGTAATATCGTGAGCTACCAATATAACACCATCATCACTATTTATGTTGTCATCATCATTTATGTCACTTTGCGTCCCACTAAGTACACCCATCACTCTTTTTTTTATGTCCTTAATATCCACAGCCCTTTGCTTTAAATAAGCGTCATCCAGAGACTCAAACATTTGAATGGTCTGGTCATATATTCTCTCAGATGCAGAGAGGGCACTCAGACTTTCTTCTGTTATAAGCGCCTTAATTGGATCAATAATACTTGGATCTGTTAACATCATTAAATGGGCTTCAAATATATCCGCTTCTTGCTTGCCAGCCGTTTCTTCAGCTTTATCCTTAAGCAGTGTTAGATGTTTTCTTGATAAGTCGATTGCATTAAGAAATTCGCTCAGTTCTTTTGATGGATTATCCGTTTTAACTATACCAATACTGGCTACATCTTTTATCCATTTAACGCGACCAATAGAAATTCCTGATTGAACAACTTGACCCTTCAAACAATCCACCTACTCTCCAAAGTTATTCTCAAACAATTGTTTAATGACAGTGATCGCTTCATCTGCATCAGGTCCTTCAGCTTGCAAGACTAGCTCGGTACCATTTTTTACACCAAGACTTAATATTCCAATCACACTTTTACAGTCAATGGTTTTAGTGTCGCTTGTCATTTCGATTTTTGATTTATATTTAGTTGCAAGCTTGGTTATCAAACTTGCAGGTCTAGCGTGGATTCCATGTCCATTATTAACCGTAACATTGGTTTTAATCATCTCAAAATCTCCTTATATGCTTTTCATATTTTTTAGTAAAAACGCCTCAGCCTCAACATTCCATAATCCATTTGTCTTTTCAACAAGCTCATTCAGTTCGGAATATAATTTTTCAGTTTCACCTAGTTTTTTGAAATCAGCGATTGCCGTAAGTGGCATTTCAATGGTTGTATAAATAAGTTTCTTTCCACCTTCAAGATTCGGCATATTTACAATGGCATCCGATGCAGCATTTAAGCCACCAATATGTGTAACCATAACAGCTGGATCAATGTTTTTTGCTGCTGTCTTATCTAATGACTCGATCATATCATCCGTATTACCACCCGTTGTTCCAACAATGTGTGTCTGTTTATAGTGAACATTATAGTAATTAAATTCAGCGCCAAAAGTCTCATCTGTAGGTCCGGCAAAGAAGTTTAAACAACCATCAAATCTCAGCAGTTTGTCTCCAATTTCCAAGAGTGGTTTTACAGGTGCATAGACAAATACATCGTCATACCCTTCATCATTTGAAAATGCCATAAGTGTTTCGTATGTGTCTACCTTTGACCCATTAACATAAACCAGTTCTACACCTCTTTGTTTTGCCAGCTCAGGTGATACAATTTCAGAAGCTCTGTTTAATCTTTCTTCACTAATATCTACAACGGCTAGTCTTTGAGGTCTTTTATCATTATTGATAATATAGTCAATTGCACCGAGTCCCATGGGGCCAGCCCCAGCTAGGATTGCCATGTTGCCACCATGTTCAATGCCCATCTTGTGTTGATAAACACCAAATTCTCTATGGTACTGAGCATTATAAGCACCAATAATACACGACATTGGTTCAGCTAGTGAAGCGTTAAAGTAGCCCTCGCCATCATATTTTAGTAGGCAACCCAATTCCATAACTTCGTTAGGGATCACTGTATAAGTCATATTACCCCCAAAGAATTCATAAGAATATCCAGGAGAATCTGGTTTTCCTTGATAATTTAATGCAGGTTGAATAGCATATTTTTCACCAGCTTTAAACTGGCCAGCCCACTTTTTCCCTACTTTAATGATTTGACCAGCAAACTCGTGACCCGTTATGATTGGATTTGTTGAAATGTTATTTGGAACTCTTCTATGACCTTCAGCAAGTTTTGATGCTTTATAAGTCGACATGCATAAACTATTGGTTACAACAGACGCCAGAATTTCATCATCTTTAATTTCTGGGATTTCAAATTCGTCCATTCTTACGTCTAACTTACCATGTAATCTAACACCTTTAACTTTCATAATAGCCTCCTAAATTTCTTCAAAATGAACTTGTTTTGACAAGTCATATACTTTGTCTAGTGATGGTGGTTTTGTGCCTTCCATACATACTTTTGCAGCAGATGCCCCAATAGATAATTTTACGATGTCTTCTAAAGGAATATTTTTATTAAAGCCATAACAAATGGCGCCTAACATTGCATCACCTGCACCAACTGTTCCTTTTACATCTACTTTTAGTCCATTGGCTCGAATAACCTTGTCAGCTGTTACAAATAGCGCACCTTTTTCACCTAAAGAAACGGCAACCAATTTGCTCCCTTTTTTTATAAAAGATTTGGCCACATCTATTATCATTTCATCTGTCTCTAATTTGCGACCTACATAGTTTTCAAGTTCGTCAATATTGGGTTTAATGATCTTAGGGCCAGCTTCAACGCCATGTTTCAGCAAGTCACCATCAGCATCTAGTACAGCTGTCGCCCCAATTGCTTGTACACGTTTGATGTAACTTCTGTAAATTTCCTTGGATACACCTGGTGGGACACTGCCTGTAAAAACAACCACACTTTGACTGGTAACATAATTCATCATTTTCTTTTCAAATAGTTCTAGTTGAGCCTCTGTTACCGTTGTTCCTGAATCATTAATGTCAGTAAATGTCTGCAAGTTTTGATCAACGACCTTAATATTGGTTCTTGTGTCTCCATCAGTTTCTACATGAACCAAACAGATTTTTTCTTTTTCAAGCTCAGCTTTTATATAGTCTCCGGTCGCTCCACCTAAAAATGCTATGGTTTTCGTTCTTCCACCTAACTCTCTAACTACCTTAGAAACATTAATGCCTTTACCAGCAGCATCATATCTAGATTTAGAAATTCTATTCACTTGATTCACTTTAAAATCATCTATTGCAACGGTTTTATCAATTGCGGGATTCATCGTTATTGTAATTATCATTTTTTCTCCTATCCTATGTTAGAAAACTGATTAAATATAACTGATGGATCTTCAGTAATAATTAGATTTTCCAGTACATTCGCATTACCAATTGATTCTGCAATATTTGAAAGAATTGTCATGTGTTCATCACCCAGTGCAGCAATGCCAATAACCAAATGTGCTACGTTTCCGTCTCCAAAATCAACACCATCAGGGTACTGTAATATCACAAGACCGGTTTGATTTACAAATGCTTTGGTTTCATTAGTACCATGTGGAATGGCAACACTAGATCCAATATAGGTTGTTGTTAACTTTTCACGTTCAAGCATACCTTCAACATATGCTTCATTAACATAACCATGTTGAACCAGATGATTCCCTGCTCGTTTAATTGCGTTTTCTTTAGTTTCACTTTTAAGTCCAACAACTACAGAGTCTAGTTTTAATACCTGGAGATTGTTTATCTCTTCTTCAGATGTACTCACAAGAACCGAATGCCCCTCTAGCGTTTTTAAGAGTTCATCGAGTTTCGGATCCGTAAAGAAGTCTTTAATTGAAACATGTATCGCCTCAGGACGGTTTGCTTTCGCACGTCCTGCTAAGTTAACATTTGTAACAACAAGATCAACATGGCTTGGGATATCATCTACAGAATAGTATTTAACATCAATATCACTGCCAATGGCCTTGAGCTTTTTAGAAAATGATGTTGCACCCATAGCACTTGAACCCATGCCTGCATCACATGCAAATGCAATTGACTGTATACGTTTACCTTGCAAATTAATACTTTCATCTACTTTTAAGGACTTAATTGTATTTTTTGCTTCTTCTAATTCTTTGCCAGCATTAGATGATGTTAGCTTTAATATAATAGCTGCTGTGAGACATGTAACCGTTGCTGAGATAACAACTCCAAGCAGAACACCCATAAGATTGCCTTTTGGTGTCATTGCCATAAGTGCAAAAATCGATCCTGGCGACGGTGTCGCTACAAGTCCAACACCTGTTAATGCGAATACAAATATACCGCTGGCTCCACCTGCTATAACTGCCAAAACAAGCAATGGGTTCATTAATACGTAAGGGAAGTAGATTTCATGTATTCCACCTAAGAAATGAATGATCATTGCACCTGGAGAAGATTGTTTTGCAGTCCCTTTTCCAAACATAAAATATGCTATTAATATTCCTAGACCAGGTCCAGGATTCGTTTCTAAAAGGAAAAATATTGATTTTCCAAGTTCAGCAGATTGTTGAATCCCAAGAGGGGCTAACACACCATGATTCAAAGCATTATTCATGAATAAAATTTTACCTGGTTCAATAAAAATAGAAACCAAAGGCAACAATCCAGCCTCAATAATCAAACGAACGCCTGATTCAAGAATATTATTTACACCAAGCACAACCGGTTGAACACCCATAAATCCAGCAAGTGCCAATAAGGTTCCAAGAATCCCGGCCGAAAAGTTCGATACCAACATTTCAAAACCACTGGGCACTTTTCCATGAAAACCAGCATCTACTTTTTGAATTAGGAATCCACCTAAAGGACCCATAATCATAGCACCTAGTAACATGGGAACGTCTGCACCAATGACAACACCCATGGTTGCAACTGCACCAATTACACCGCCTCTGGCACCTCCAAACATCTGGCCTCCTGAGAACCCAATTAATAAAGGTAGCAGATAGGTGATCATCGGACCAACCAGTTCTGAAAGGCTTTCATTTGGAATCCATCCTGTAGGAATGAATAATGCCGTTATGAATCCCCAGGCAATAAAAGCACCAATGTTGGGCATAACCATACCACTCATCGTACGACCAAACCTCTGGATTTTTTGTTGTGCACCCATTTGATTACTCATTTTTATCCTCCAATATAGCTAACATAGTAGCCAGTTCATCTTCAATTATCTGTTCAATAAATTTATAGCTTTTACCAATATTCCCAGTCTGGATTGCTTCAACCCAGTTGTCCATTTCAACCAGTTTCTGTGTCAGGGTACCTAGTAGCCCTCTTGAAATTGCGTCGGTGTCTGTTGGTGTCACCATAACCACTGTAAAGTCAAAGTTTATACACTCAGACTCTAATTTTACAAATCCAAACTGAGGTTTTTTGATACCCTTACTTCTACAATGAAGTAGTGTTCCTTTACCACTGCAAATAACTGTGCGACCAAGTTCCTCACGTTTATTAAAGTCGTGACTTAATATTTGTTTATCGTCTGTTTCGATTTGGTTGACTGCTTCATGAATAAGCTCAGCATCTGTACTCGCTTGGGAATGTATATAAAAATAGTGTTTCAGTATGGATTCTGCTGTTTTAGAAAACGTTGCGATTCTAGATAATTTTTCTACCAAGTTAAAGCCTTTATAACTTGAGCTTTCAACTAACTTTGGTGTAACATTTTCCATTACCTTTTCAATTTTTGAAGCATCCTCGTCCAGTAACAATGGACTAACAACAACTGTTGGGACCAAATTTTGATCCAGTTGCACTGTTGATATAACAAAATCAACAGTCTCTTTGTTAAGCACATTTTCAATATTAAGCGTTGAACAAACAGATACAATTTTTATAGACTTGTATATCTTTTGAATACGGGATTCCAATAATTTAGACGACCCAATCCCTGTACTACAGGCAATAATGACTCTCCATGTTGTGTTACGTTTTTTGAGTAAGGATTCGATAGCTGCTCCAAAATGCATTGTTAAGTATCCAACTTCATCATCTGGAACCGGCTGACCTATTCTCTCTTCAAGTAATCGAACAGAATTCTCGGTCCACTGATAATATGTGGCATATTGCTGTTTAATCTGATCCAGTAAAGGGTTTCGAATGATCATTCCCATCCTGATTCGAGCAAATGCCGGTCCCATATGGTTAACCAGATCGGTGAGTAGTCTTTTATTATCACTGAGAACAACACCTGCTTTTCGTTCCATAATCTGAACAAGTTGTTCAGCAAGGTGAATTATTTCATAATCGTGAATCTTAAACGATGATTCTCTTGCAGAATTGGATCTAAACTTAGCACCTTGCAAGTGCATGGTTACGTATCCTATCTCTTCATTAGGTATTAAAATATTGAGATTTTTTGATGTTACTGCTATAATTTTTTCAGCCATGTCGTACTCAGGCGATTCCTTAAGTTCCTCTAATAGCGTGGGATCAAATCTTATTTCTTCACCGCTCATCAGTCTTTGAACAGCCAACGATAAGTGGACAACCAAAGCTACATATGCGTTATCTGCAATCTGGTATGTGTTTAAAACACCTGATTTTTCAATAGCACTTTCGATTCCATTTAATGTTTTATCTCCAATAATGTTTAATAATCTTTTTTTAATGTCCGTTCTTAATGTATGTGGCAAAGTGTTTACATATTGTTTTTTTAGAAAATTCATAAGTTCATCTTTGCTGAAGTTGTCATACACCAGCTCTACAATCGTTTTCCTAATGTCTCTTTCATGGCCTTCAACCTTTACACCATAGCCAGGTTTTCTAATCAGCTTCAAGCTTCGAGTGTTTAGCCAAGGTTCAATCTTATCTAGGTCCGTGCTTACGGTTGCTTCTGATATTTTAAATTTTGATGAAAAATAAAACAGCTTTTGAGTTGTTTTCGCACTGATTAACTCAATAAGTAAGTATCTCTGTCGCTCTTCTGGCTTAAAATACTCTTCTACTGCCGTTGCATTAAGCTCCGTTTGAAACAGATCACCTTTCTCTTCAGGTATAACCAGTTTCACACCTTTGCCTGGAATGCGTTCTAATGCAGCGCCATTTTTCTTAACTTGTCTTTCAACTTCATTTAATTCTCTTAAGATTGTCCTTTTACTAACGTTTAGTTGTTTGGCAATAAAACTCCCTGAAACATAGCTTTCCTGTTCCACAAGTAAATCTATAATCATTCTAGAACGTTTTGAAATTTGACCTGACATAAGCAACCTCCACCATAGTGACAATTCTGAATATTCAATTATATTATATCCTATTTTCAGGTTGTCAAATCCCTAAGAGGTTCATATTTGTCTATAAACAATGGTGCCAAAACTTAATATCCCTCTTTATAAGATCAGCGCCAATCCTTATAGAATTGACGCTGTTCTTAAGATAGACTATTAAATTTATTAGAGGTTTAGGCCTCTTTCAACTTCTCTACCAATTGGTCATAAACTGGATTGTTAACAAAGTCTTTTATGGAAATATGCTCTGCATTTGGTGCTTTAGCCTGTGCACGTGGTGTTAAGCGTTCATGACTTAATATAATATCTGCATGTGCTGGCACATCATCTACAGCACTGTGTTTAACTTCGATGTTTAGTCCTGCATTTTTAATTTTAGATCTTAATGAAGAGGCTCCCATGGCACTTGAACCCATACCCGCATCACAAGCAAAGATAATTAATGATACTTTTGATTTTTTTAGACCTTTCATATCTTTCATTTTAGCTTTTGCATCATCAAGTTCATTAGAGGCTCCTGTTTCTTTCATATTTTTCACAAAGAAGGATGCAACTATAAAGGAAACCGCTGTTGAAACAATAACACCTAAAATTACAGCAATGAAGTTTCCTTTTGGTGTCATTGCAAGAAGAGCAAAGATTGATCCTGGGGATGGTGTTGCCACAAGCCCAGCGCCTAGTAGCGAGAATGTTAGTACACCACTCATACCACCAGCTACGACAGCTAAAATTAATGCTGGATTCATTAAAACGTAAGGGAAGTATATTTCATGTATTCCACCCAAGAAATGAATAATTACTGCACCTGGTGCAGATTGTTTAACGTTGCCTTTCCCAAACAACCAATATGCCAGAAGAATGCCAAGACCCGGTCCTGGATTTGTTTCAAGTAGGAAGAAAATCGATTTTCCTGCTTCAGCTGATTCTGCAATACCTAGTGGACCTAAGACCCCATGGTTCATTGCATTATTTAAGAATAAAATTTTACCTGGCTCAATAAATAATGATGTCAGTGGAAGTAGCCCTGCATTGACAATACTATTTACACCTGCTGACAGAATGTTATTCAATCCTAGGACGACTGGTCCAATACCAAGGTAAGCTGCAAGAGCCAGTAAAGTTCCTATAATACCCGCTGAAAAGTTGTTGACCAACATTTCAAAACCACTTGGAATTTTACCCTGAACTGCTTGGTCGAATTTTTTTATTGTAAAGCCGCCAATAGGCCCCATTAACATTGCACCAAGGAACATAGGGACATCTGAGCCAACAACAACGCCCATGGTTGCAACTGCCCCAAGAACGCCACCGCGTGCACCCGCTATTGTTTTACCCCCAGTATAGCCAATTAGTAGTGGTAACATATAGACAATCATAGGTCCTACAAGCGAGGATAAGCTTTCATTAGGCATCCAGCCTGTTGGTATAAATAATGCCGTTATTAGCCCCCAAGCAATAAAGGCTCCGATGTTTGGCATCATCATGCCCGATAGAAACCGCCCAAATTTCTGAATTCTATCTTTCATTGTTAGTGATTGATTTTGCATTTCTGTTGCTGATGTTGTTTGAATCAATTTGACTCCCCCTCATTGAAAACCTTTTTCTAAGCCAAGTACCCATAGTACCGTGCTTGAAATCATGTTCTAATTATGCTCTCAATGGGTTATTCTTCATAGAGTGACTTAAGTAAATCCTGTCGGTGGCAACTGGTGACATTAATTAATATTCTGACTTTTCAACCAATTCAGTGGGCGGATTGATCCAAGAAAAAAGAACCAGTATACGAAAAAAACGTATTCTGGTTCTTAAAATTCAATTCATTAATTGTGACCTTACTTATATTAAAGTTTTGCCAATTCAACAGCCACTTTTGTACCAACACGCGCATTGTTGAATACAAGCTCGATATTAGATGCAAGACTGCTTCCACCTGTAAGTTCTTTAACTTTTCCTAGAAGGAATGGTGTAGATTCTTTGCCTTTAATACCCTGTTCGTCAGCTTCTTTAAGCGCTTGCTCAATTGCATTTGTAATAACGTCATGATCCATTGCAAACTCCTCAGGAATTGGGTTTGCTATAACAAGTCCACCGTTTAGTCCCAGTTCCCACTTAGACTTGATTGCTTTGGCAAGCTCTGCTGGTTGGTCAACTCTGTAGTCAACACCGAATCCACTGCGTGGTGTGTAGAATGATGGGAACTCATCCGTCTTATAACCTACAACAGGCACACCGTATGTTTCTAAGTATTCTAGTGTTAGATTGATATCAAGGATAGACTTACAACCCGCACACACAACGGCTACATTGGTATTTGCAAGTTCTTGAAGGTCAGCAGAAATATCAAATGATGTTTCAGCACCTCTATGAACGCCACCAATACCACCTGTTACGAATAATTCGATATTAGCAAGTTCTGCGATAATCATTGTTGAAGCAACTGTAGTTGCACCATCAATACCTTTTGCAACAATAAATGGAATATCTCTACGAGATGCCTTTTTGATTGCCATCCCCGTCTTTCCAAAATACTCAAGTTCTTCAGGTGTAAGACCCGCTTTAAGACGACCACCAATAATTGCGATCGTAGCTGGTACTGCACCATTTTCACGTACAATATCTTCTACACGGCGTGCTGTTTCCACGTTCTGTGGGTATGGCATACCATGAGAAATAATAGTTGATTCTAGAGCAACAACAGGTTTTCCTGAGTCTAGAGCTTCTTGTACCTCTGGTGTAATATCAAGATATTTTTTAAGATCCATAATTCAATCTCCTTTATTCAAACATATATAAGAATACACACTTGTGTATATTGAGAACCATTTATTAGTCTATTTTGACACCATATACTTCTGTCATCATGTCTTTAACTTTTGCTTCACTTATTTCTGGATTAATCGTAGATGCACAAGTGATGGCAAGAGCTGATGCACAGCTTGCAAACACCAACGTGTTTTCAGGTGTATATCTTTTCATCCAGCTATATACTATCGCTGCCATAAAAGCGTCACCTGCCCCTGTTGCATTTATCATCTTTACAGGTTTTGGCTTAAAAACTTCTCTTTTTTCAGAATTTCCATAAACAACACCGTCTTGACCCAAGCTGATAAACACCTGTATAACCCCTTTACTCAAGAAGTAATCAATGGCTCTGTTGGCATCTTCAACGGATTCAACTTTAATCCCTGTTAATGCTTCTGTTTCAATTCTGTTTGGCTTAATGGTATGCACATATGAAAGTAAATTTTTCAGTTTCATAGACTTTGCAGCCGATACGGTGTCTACAAAAAAATCCACGTCTTTAAAGTTGCTAAACAAATACTCAATGACTGCTTGGTTTAGGTTTGCATCCACAACCACTGCCGCTGCACTGCGAATCAATTTTGCATTTTTATTGATGTAATCTGTGTCTACACGCTCAGCAATATCCATATCTGAGAGTGCCAGCTTCATATCGCCATCTTCATCCATAATACTTAAGTAAATTGATGTTGATGCATTTTCAAGAACCAATGCCTGGCTCATGTCTAGGTCTACAAGACGGCTTTCTTCAAGTATCTTTTGTCCGTAAACATCTTTACCTACAGCTGTCATCATTTTAGTAGAAAGGCCTAATCTTGCAAGGTTCTCACCAATATTACGCCCAACGCCTCCAAGAGACATTTTTACACTTCCAGGATTCGAATCTTCAAGTCTTAAAGCGTCTTTAGGAAAACCAAGAATGTCGACATTGGCGCCTCCTATTACAAGGACATACTCACCTTCACTAAGGATATACCCCTTGCCTTTTACAACACCTTTTTTGGTAAGATTCAGAATGTGCACTGCAACGCTTGATCTTTGTATGCCAAGTAAGTCAGCTATTTCTTTTTGACTTATCATAGGATTTTCTCTTAGTAATTGATATATTTCTTTCTCACGATTCGTCATGCTTTCACCTCATCATTTCTAATCATAAGTTTATTATACAACATATGTTTAATAAGTCAACACAAGTTTATAAAAAAAGACTTAATCTAGTCACGGGTAATGTGCATAAATTAAGTCATCTATTTATTATTAATCTAATTTGACGAAAACATCACGAATACGTTGGAGAGCTTCTTTTAACACATCTCTAGGGCAGCCAATGTTTATTCTCATATGTCCTTCACCTTCACGCCCAAACATCCATCCTTTATTAAGAGCAACAAGGGCTTCTTCTTTTATCAAACGCTCTATTTCCTTTGAAGGAATTCCATATGCTCTGAAATCTAACCATAAAAGGAATGTTGCATCTGGTTTATGGAACTTAACTTTAGGTAGGTGTTCTTTCAAATAAGACTCGGTGAAATCAATATTATCAGATAAGTAGATCAATAGCTCATCTAACCACTTTTCACCATGGTCGTAAGCCGCAATCACACCACTGATCGAAAATGCAGACGGCATTAAATGTCGTTTATCCAGTTCTTCTTTAAATTGTTTTCTCACTTCCTCATTCGAAATGATTATATTCGATGCAAACAGGCTTGCCACATTAAAGGTTTTACTTGGTGCCGTGCAGGTAATAATTTTAGCTGAATCACCAGCAACTTTAGCCGTCGGAATATGTTTATGACCTTTATGTATGAGGTCTTGATGGATTTCATCTGTTACAATAATCACATCATTTGACGCACAAATATCTATCACTTTTTGAAGCTCGTCTTTTGTCCAAACCCGACCAACAGGATTATGAGGTGAACAGATAATCATCATTTTAGCTTTGGGATCCTTGGCTAAGAATTCTAACTCTTCAAAATTCATTTGGTAACCTGTATCTGTTTCAACAAGCTTGTTGTTTAATACTTTTCTTCCCGCTTCTTTTGTCACACTTATAAAAGGAAAATATACAGGCTGTTGGATTATTACCCCATCACCTGGTTGGGTAAAGGTGTCAATCGCAAGCGCGATTGCAGGCACAATACCAGGCATAAACATAATCGACTCTTTTTCAACTTTCCAATCAAAACGCTTTTGCATCCAATGAATCACCGAGTTAAAATAGTTGTCTCTTGGCCAAACATAACCATAAAGACCATGATCAGCAACCTCTTTCATTGCATCTATCACCTCTGGTGGACTCTTAAAATCCATATCAGCCACCCAAAGAGGCAATAGGTCATCGCGTCCAAAATGTGTTTCAAGATGGTCCCATTTTATGCTGTCAGTGCCTTTTCTGTTTATGATTTCATCAAAATTATTACGTGACATTAACAATCGATCCCCTCTCTAGATAGTACACCTTGGGTATAGTAATGTTTAATTTCTTTCATCTCAGTGACTAGGTCGGCAGCTTTTATAAGTATTTCAGGGCAGTACCTTCCCGTCACAATGACCTCAACATGGTTTGCTCGTGCCTCTATAAGTTCTAATACTTCTTCAGCTGTGATGAACTTAAGGTAGGTTGCAATTGTAATTTCATCTAGTATGACAAGGTTGTATTTACCTTCTTTTAATATATTTCCACATTCAATGAGCCCTGTTTTAGCAAGGTGTGCATCTTCCGCATCTGGTGCACGATCTATACAACAGTCTTTGCCAAACTGAATTATTTTTATTCCATCCATGAAATTCTCAATCTTAGTTTCACTGTACTTCATATTCTTTACAAACTGACCAATAAACACACTTTTCCCAGCACAAAGAGCTCTTAGAGCAACCCCAAAGGCTGCAGTGCTTTTGCCTTTACCATTTCCTGTGTAAACGTGAAAATATCCTTTTTCCATAAATATCTCCTATAAAGTACTTTATTCTCATGTGAATACACCTGACTAACATATAGTCGGTCAGGTGTTGTTTTTTAAAGTTTTCATGTAGTTTTAGTCCAACTTATTTCTTATATCATTCAAAATGTAAAAGCCTTTGTCATTCACAAGTTTTTTCAAATCATACATAATGGGTTCGTCATCCAGTTGACTTAGAATACCGCCGGCCTCTTCAATAACCACTTCCATTGCACCTGTGTCCCAAATCATCGTTCTACCACAGTTGTAATACACATCGTGAACGCCTTTAGCAATACGGCATCCCTTTAAAGAACTTCCCATTCGGGTCACATCCGTAATTTTAGGCTCGTTTCTTTCAATGTAGTCCATACACTTCTGAGATTGGTGTGATCTACTTTGTAGAACTTTTAGTTTATCTATTCTTGTAGACACTTGTATTTCTCGTTTGACACCCTTCTCTTCACAAAAGGCACCATGGCCCTTCACTGCATAATACAATTCATCAAATACAGGTGCATATACAACACCCATAACTACAATTTTTTCATAAGTCAGCGCAATGTTAACTGTAAACTCATCATTCTTTTTAACAAACTCTTTGGTTCCATCTAGAGGGTCTACAATCCAGCACCAAGCATGTTTATCGGGTATAAAATCATCAACGGATTCCTCTGATAGTATTGGGTATTTAGGAAACTCTTTTTCAAGGGCATCAACGATGATGTGATGTGCATTTAAGTCCGCTTCTGTTAGTGGAGAATTGTCACTCTTGTAGTCCACTTGAAAATCGCGTGTATACACCTTAAGTATTGCTTCTCCAGCGGCTCTTGCTGCTTCAATTGCGGTTTTAAGTTCATTGTCTAATGTCATCATTCGCATTACCACCTTTGCTATGTCACTTCAATTTTTGTTTTGGTCCCGTGAACACCTGCTTGAGCTGGTTCAACTGTCAGCTTTATAGGAACACGATTTTTAAGTTCATCGACGTGTGAAATAATTCCAACCGTTAGCTTCTCATGGAACAACTTCTCGAGTGAAGTCATCACTATATCAAGTAATTCATTATCTAATGTACCGAATCCTTCATCTAAGAAGAAAAACTCTAAGTTGGTTCTTCCCTTTAATTGAATTTGTGAAGATAAGGCCAGAGATAGTGAAAGTGCTGTTAAAAATGTTTCTCCACCTGACAAAGTTTTGGTATCGCGTTTTACACCACCATTGTAATGGTCACATATAATGAAATTACCCTTCGAGTCGAGCTCTAAACTATAGCGGTGATTTGTTATGTCCATTAATCGTTTTGAAGCGTCTAGCGCAATGTACTTTAAATGTGTTATAGCTACATATTCAACGAACTTATTCCCCCTGATCAAATCGAGTAAATCTGACACGAGGTCTTGAATTTGCTCAAATCTCTTATACTGACCACTCAGAATTTCCAGTTGCTCACTGTCCTTTTCAAGTGCCTTTAATCGTTCAGACAGCATGGTTCTAGATTCTATAGCACCATTTAGCTTTTCTTTAGTCGTTTTATGGTTGTCAATAAATTCTGAATAACTTGCTTCTGTTAAACTTCTTTCACCACGTTCTTTTTCAAGTTCATTAATTCTATCTGAAAGAATGGTTTTATCTTCAAAGTATTTATTTACGCGTTCTTGCCTATTTTTAAGTTCTTTTTCTTCAACATGACATACAACAAGCATAGACTCAGTATTAATTTCACTTGATGCATAGTACTGTTCTATTTTGTCCTCTAACTGTGATTTAGTATGTGTCAGCTGTTCCAATTGACCTTTTTCACCTTCATACGCATTAGCTAGACTTGAAAGTGCTTTCTGTAGCTCTTCCATTTTTGTCTTTATTTCTATATGTTCTTTCAGCAAATTATCTAATTGAGCCTTTTGATTTTGAAAGTGAACTTCAATCTCTTCTTCACCAACAACTTTTTTGACTTCAGCATAATGGGCATCGATTCTATCTTTTAGACCACTTCCTTTTTCTATGGTCTTTTCCATCTGCACCTGTGCTTGGTGTTTTCTTGTTGATAGTGAATCTATTGTTTTTTGTTCTTGGGTCAGATTTTTCCGTTCATCTGTTATGCTTTGTTCACATACCTTTAACGCTTTATCCTTCACCTGAATTTCTTCATAGAGTTTTTTGAAGCTTTTTTCATGCTTTGTTAAGGCTTGTTTTGAAGTTAAAGTTTTTAATTCCATTTTCAATTGATTCAATATATTTTGGTCAGATTCAAGCTGTGTTTCGCTTTTAATCATTCCAAGTTCCTTTGTTTTTAATTCATTTTGCATCAGTTCAATTGATTCTTTTAGCGTATCTAATTCAGTGTTTTTAAGTTTAAAGATCTCTTGATTTGACTGGTAATCCTTTTTAATTTCATTTATAGAACCGTCTAAACTTAACAATTTAAAATTTAATGCATCCAGTTGACTTTGGTCTGCATCCATATAAGCTTCAAGATTTTTAAGGAGGTCTCCTAATACTGATTTTTCATGTTCTAACTGGTTTGCGATTTGATCATTCTTTAGTTTCGCATCTCTCCACACCTGTTCCTTCTCAGCCCAAGTGGTCTCAGATTTGCCTTCAATGCTCTTGTCCAGTGGTTTTGAAACATACATTTTGGGATGGTGATCACTCCCACATAGGGGACAGTTGTCTGTATCGCCGAGATCACGCCCTAGCGTGTCAAGAACCACGCCAGTCCAGTATGTCAGTCTCATGGATTCAGCTTCATTTAAGGCTTGTTTCGCTTTTTTTAACTGGATCAAGCCCTCATTTTCTAGTGTCTTATTAACTTTAATTTTATCTTTTACATCCCTACATTTTTTTTCTATTATATTTTTTTCTTTGAGTTTATTTGTTAACAAACCTTGAGTAAGCTTTAAATCACTTACTTCAGCTTGCAGTTTATTAATTTCAGTTGGTGCTTCACCAATTAATTGGTTGAGTTCTTCAATTTTCTTAGACTGATCTTTTAACTTGTTTTCAAGTTTTTCTGCTACACCTTTTCGGTCTTCAAACCCACTTTTATCACTGGCTAGTCTTTTAGAAAGCTTTTCAATTTGCAACTCAATTCCTAGTACTTTTTCTTTTTTTGCTTCAATTTCGTTTTCTAACTGTACCCCTTCTAAAACACTTTCTCTGTCTTCAGAAGAAACTTGATTCTTTTTCTTGTCCTGCTCAAGAGTTTCAAGTCGTTGTGTACGCGCACTTATTTTTTCAGTTAATGTTGCCAGTTCTTCCTTCAAAGTGGAAACACTTAACTGGAAGGCCTTGTATTCTTTTATTCTTTCATTTCTTTCTTTGTTGAGCTCTTTTGCATTATGGTCATGTTGTCTTGCACTCTCAATTTCGTTTAACTTAATGGTAAGCTGTTCTTTTTTTAAGTTAAACTGGGTTTCGAATACTTCAAACTTTTCTTTCGTGTCATTAAATTCTTCTTGTTTGTTTTTATAACTGGCTTCTGTATTATCAAGTGATTTACTTGTTTTCTCAAATTCAACTTTGCTATTTATCAACTGTAAATGTATAGGCCAAATCTTACTTGCTTCATTGGCCAATCTCAGTTTGTTTTTTTCTGCCAGCTGTTCGTCCAGTTGAAAATTTAATTTTCTTTCTTTTAGCTTATGCTCCTCTAATGACTTGACGATCTCATAAAGCCTGTTGATTTTGTTCTTTTCTTGTTCTAGTAACTGAAAGGCTTCTTTAAGTTCATTTTCGTATTTCTGTGCGTCTTCATAAGATATTTTAAGTCCTTCTAACACTTCAGGTGTAATGTCAGAAAATCTTTTCATTTCACCTTCCAGTTGCAGCATTCTGTTTTTTTGTTTGTCGCTGCGGTCCTTAATCTTTCTTTGAAGGGTGCTTCCAAATGCTTTTAAATCCAATAATCGTTCTAACATATCACGACGTTCTTTACCTTCAAGGGTCAAAAACTCACTAAACTTTCCCTGTGGCAGGACAACCGAACGCATAAAATCTTCACGGGTGAGCCCTAAAATCTCAACCACTTGGTTTGTGACATCTGTTGTCTTGTCCCAAACCTCTAAAACTTCGTCATCCATGGTTAAAAGCTGAAGTCTTGAGAAATTGGTAGAAATGCCTGTATCTGTCCTTTTGAATTTTCTCTCTACATTTATTTTTCTTGGTCCCTCTTCTGTTTCCAGTGCAAACAAGAGGCCAATAGATGCATGTTCGGCTGCTGTATTTATAAATTCATTTGTACTTCTAGGAATTCCTTTTTGACCTTTATGGCCGTACAAACTTAAAATCATTGCATCAAGAATAGTTGATTTACCGCATCCTGTGGGTCCGAAAATCCCAAACAATCCTCTTTCGGTTAATTTGCTAAAATCAATTGTCTGTGTCTCTATATAACTGTTCAATCCACTGATCTTCAGTTTGATCGGTCTCATGATCCACCTCTTCATTCAATATACTTCCAAGTAATTTATTAAGTTGCTCTGTCGGTTTTACACCTCTTACATGCTCGTAGTACTCTGAAAATAAGCTATCAAAGCCTTTTTCTTCTGGCTTCTGAGTTTGCTCATCTTCTTTAGTTGCTATGATTGGCATAATACTTAGTAGGTCGGGTTTAAGTGCTTTAAGTGCCTTTATTTCAGACTGTGTTAAAACCTCGTCCGTTTCGATTTCTAAGTAAACCCACACATTTCTATGTTCATGTTCCTCACATTTTTTTAGTGCTTCACTGATTCCTTTACATCTCCAAACCTCAATCGGTTTTGGCATCGATAGTGGAACTTCTTCTTTTAAAATCTCTCCATCCTGATTTTTCTCTAAGATGGTCACAGATTTTGTATAACCAATTTCACTTCTGCTATATTGTAGAGGTGCGCCAGAATAAAATGCTGTTTTTTGTGAATGTTTAACACCCTGTGGTCTGTGTAAGTGTCCCAGTGCAATATAGTCAGCCTTCTTAGGGAGGTGTTGAGGATCAACAACCAGAGTGCCTCCAATTTGAATGGGTCTCTCTGATTCCGATGTTACGCCACCCATAACAAAAATATGACTGACAGCAATGTTAAATGTACCTTCAGAAAAATGGTTGTCCATATGATCAAACATATGCATTAATCTCTCAGAATAACTTGCTTGTCTTAGAATATCGTCATCACTTTCTGACAATACTTCTTGGAGACGTCTCTCTGATGGATAGGGCAAAAGTCCAAGGAGGAGCTTATCTTGGCCCTCAATACGCAGCTCAAATACATTGTCTCCCAGCCACTTGATATAATGGTTGCCGAATTTGCCACTGTAGCCATCCATTTTAGGATGGCCCGCCAGTAATATAGCTTGTTCAGAGGCTATAGGCCACGCTGCTTGAATTCTATCTGGATTGTCATGATTTCCCGCAATGGCGATTATAGGGCGATTGCCTCCGTCAGATAGTTTTTTTAGTGATTCATAATATAGTTTTTCTGCTTGTGCTGGCGGATTGCTTGTATCGTAAACATCCCCAGCAATTATTACAACGTCGATCTTATTATCTATACAGATCTGATTCAGTTCGTCTAAAAATATCCGTTGCTCTTCTAGACGACTAAAACCTTCTAAATGTTTTCCTAAATGCCAATCTGAAGTGTGAAGAATTTTCATTGGACACCTCTCTTTATTCATTAATTCCTATTTGTATAATTCTATAAACGACTCCCGCTCCCCTTCAAATCTAGGCGTAGAAGTTAAAAAATAGACGCTTGAAGTAAAAGTTAAAAAAACTGGAGAGCAAGAGCTCTCCAGTTTGAATTCTAAACGCATTAATCTATCTAGGTTAATCTATCCAGGACGTAATTTTCTCCGAAGGTATGGATAAAGTTCTTACACCATTTTCTGTGTGGAGACCATTTTTGTAGATCTCAATACCCTCTTCTGTTAAATAGACACCCGTCCACGTTTCACCTATGCCAGACATATCAAAGGCACTTGAACCGGCGAATATTTGAATATCAGCGATGAGATGTGTAAACGATTCTTCGCTGACTGGCAAAATCTCATTTAATGAAAGCACCATACCTGTCTTCAAATCAAAGGTATGACCCACCAAATCTCGTATCGATAAATTAGGGAACTTAGGATGTACTAAATCCACATATAAAATCACGGACATTTTATCCGCATCCATATAAACAATGTCATAGCTTTGAATGATTTTCCATGCGCCTGTATTTTCAGCATTGTACCTCTGGTACAAACCTTCAAGCATGTTTCTAATACCGTTTCTGATCTCTACATCCTTTTCAGTACCTTTAATGACTGGATAGATCAGATCCTCCTGAGTGCTTAATTCGAGCAACATGTATGAGTTGTCTTTGAATGCGCTTTCATAGTAGTGTATGTAAGGACTGAGAACCTTTGTTTTAAACTGGCTGGACTGATTCATAACATTTGAGAATGCCGTAGTTATTTTTTCAAGTTCAGTGCCAGGGTAAAACTGTAAAACATCATTAAAGCTCTGAGCAGCTATATTTTCAGAGCTAAGCAATTCATCATTATTTATGCCTTCTAAAAAATAGACTTCTCTCAACCAGTTTCGTTCATTAAGAACACGATCAATCACCATACTGTTTGGGTAAATTTTTAAGTATTTATCGTGGTCAACGATCAGTTTTGCAACCCTATTCATAGATTCAAGATCTGAAATTTCAATACGTTCTTTCATAATATTTTGATTCAACTCTATATAGGCTTTAATATCTTCACCAATCTCATTGCCATAGTTTTTCAAAATACGCTCAAAATCTACGACAGATACATACATTGAATCAATTTCTTCAATATACATTCCGTTGGCATATAACATTCTTACCGTGTCAGAAAATCCTACATCAATGCCTTCAGTCAATTTTTCTAAGTCCACATTGGAACCAAAGGTCATACGGGCCAACTCTTGATAGCTTGGACTCAGAATATCACCATCTGATTTTCCGGCGTATTCAAGAACTTGGTCAAGATATGTGACAAGGGCGTAATTTGCTGAATCAATACCTAAATTGCTAATGTGATCCATTAAAAATGAGTTTAACGCACTTGGATCTACGCTTTCTATTGCAAGGGCATTGAAGGCTTCAATCACTGCCTTCTCATCTCTAATTACAGGTCCTGAATCTGCAGTTTCATCAGTATCTTTGACTGGTGTGTTATTATCTTCAATTTTTACTATATCAACTTGATTATCATCACTTGTGTTTACATTGGTATCATTAGGCTGACACCCTGTAATCATCAATGAGATAACAAGCAACAAAATCCATTTTTTCATGATGTCCTCCATCAAGGTTAAACATGTTGATTGTATCCATATACAGTATAACAGGCTTAGAAGGATTTTCCGTGTACAAATTCATTACAATTGAAATTTATTCATTAAATTTTTACACTCTCAGAGGCATCAAAGAAATAGAGGTAGGCACCTTTTACAGGTTTATCAAGTAATTTTGTTAATGCTTCAGTATACAACTCTACTTGGACCTTATAGGTTTCTGCAATTGCCTTTGTACCTTTGGTGCCCGTAAAATCTGTTTTATAGTCAAGAATAACCAGGCCGTCATTTTCTTCAAAATAACAATCGATAATCCCCTGAACCATCACTTCATTTTCTTCCATTTTTTTATTTATTATAAATGGAATCTCACGGTGAATATGCAGGGCGTTTAACATGCGTTTTCCCAGTTCTGAAACAAAAAACTCAGCTATCTTGTCAACTTTGATATATTGAACGTCTTCAGAGTCCAAAAGATTTTTCAGTACCATTTCAGCAATTTGCTTCTGAATACCTGTAGGGGTAAGATCACCCTTTATATTCAAATGTTGCATGACAAAGTGATGGAGTGTTCCAACCTCTGCACCATTCTTTTTACGGCTTCCTTCCATAAACTTTGGTTTTGGAATTAATGCTGGTATGCGTACATGTGCACCGCTCATTCCAGATTTCGAAGCTCTTTTCATGTCTGAAACGGACAACTTAAAAGGCATATTAAGTGATTCTTTATGGGGATAAGACCAACTGAGTTTACGGTTAATCTCTTTATGCCAAAGTTCAATTTTACTTTCTAGGTCATCTTTTGAATCTATTGAATCTTTTGGAGTTGTACTTGTCTCCTTTGTTTGACTAGACTCTTCTGGAATGGATTCTAAATTTAATCCATACTTTAAAAGTTCATCTTTACGTAAAACTCGAACGGTCCATCTTGCTCCACCATCATCCGAATCTCCAAAAATGGGGAAATCGCTGAGTTCTCTAATATTTGAACCATCTGGGTGTCGGCTCATAATTGACGCAATCCAGTCCATATAAGAACGACCACTCTGTAAATTATACTTTGATGATCCTCTTAACCAACGTTTGATGTCAGAGTCAAACCGCCCAGTTGCACCAGTAATAATGAGTTTGTCTACTGCCCTTGTAAGAGCAACATAGAGTATCCTCATTTCCTCTGCAAGACTTTCAAGTTTCAGTTGTCTTTTCATGATCATTTGAGGCAAACTTTCACTATAATATCTTTTATCAGGGTCTGTGTACCTTAGCCCGACCCCATAGTTTTTGTGCATGAGCACTTTATCGTATGTATCACGCAGGTTAAAGTTTTTGCCTGCACCTGCTAGAATAACAATAGGAAATTCTAATCCTTTAGACTTATGAATACTCATCAGACGCACGACGTCTTCACTTTCACCTATTGTAGATGCAGTTCCCATATCACCGTTTGAAGCCTTCAGTTTTTCAAAGAATGAGATAAACTCAAAAAGTCCACCCGATCCCAGTTTTTCGAACTGACCCGCTTTATCTATAAGCAATCTTAAATTTGCTTGTCTACTTGTTCCACCTGGCATTGCTCCAACATAGTGATAGAATCCTGATTCAGTCATAAGTTTCCATAAGAATTCGTCTAAAGGCCAAATCCGTTCGTCTTTAACCCAGGCTGATAAATTGTCTAAGAATCGTTTTGCTTTATGCGCTAAATCTATATTTGTTTCATCCATATACGAGTTCTCAGTAAATTCTTCTTTCCAAGTTTTATCAAGAAAATCCTCATTTTCTAAGGCATCATTTTTTAAAGCTTCTTCATCTGATTCAACGATTAATGCGTCTGCCAACAATTTAAAGGCATCATAAAAGGATATTGACTGATCTATCAATCGAATTTCTATCAATTCGTCTACCGTAAAACCACCGATAGGCGAACGTAGAACCGTTAATAATGGTAAATCCTGATGGCTGTTGTCAATCAACTTTAGGAGTGCTAAAAAGACTTCAATTTCAAGTGCATCGAAGTAGCCACCCCCTACATCTGAATACAGAGGTAATCCATACTCAGCAAAAACATCCCCAAATATCTGCGACCAAGACCTTGTTGCTCTAAGAAGTACAACAATATCTTTGAGTCTTGCTGGACGTTTCTTCCCCAACTTGGGATCAAAAATTTCTGTATTAATAAGCCCGCGTATACGTTTTGCAACTGCATGTGCTTCGAGCTCAACTTTCTTCATTTCAATCAGACCTTGATCTTCTAGGGTTTCATCAGCCCCTGCGTCAATAATCATCAGTTCAAGGGGGTTGCCTTCCGTTTCTTCAAAGGTCAATCCTGGGTAGAGTTTTGCGTCATCATCGTATGCCATTTCACCGAAGGATTCAGACATAAGTCTTTCAAACACATAGTTGATGCCATGAAGTACTTCTGGACGGCTTCTAAAGTTTTTTGCTAAATCAATTCGTCTGCTTAAGGCATCTTCTGATTTTTTATAAGTCCTATACTTGTTCAAAAACAGGGTTGGATCTGCAAGTCTAAACCTATAAATACTTTGTTTTACATCACCAACCAGGAATAGGTTGTTGTCTCTTTTAATTCGACCAATGATGGTCTCTTGAACAATGTTTGAATCTTGGTATTCATCTAAAAATATAAACTTGAATTTCTCTTTGTATGCTGCTGCAATCTCATCATTTTTTAGCACTGATATTGTAAAATGTTCTAAATCATTAAAATCTAGAAGGTTCTTCTCTTTTTTTGCTTCCATATATTTTTCGTGGAATTTTTTTATGATCTGATATAGGGAGACCATCATAGGTTCTAGGGTTAACATTTCCTCACTATGACGCGCCTTGTCTTTTCTCAGAATCATGGTTTTAATAGGGTCTACCACTTTTTTCTTTAATATATCTCGTATTGCCTTGGCTTCTTCGATTAACTCTGGATTTAGTGATTCTTTTTCTGCCTTCTTTATGGATTTAAGACGGGCAAATTTCACTTCTTTAAGTGCCTGATATAAAGAATCAAAACCTTCACGACTGGCAACCTCAAGTACACGCACCAGCTCAAGATCCGCACCAAAGGTTTCTATATATGGTTTAGGTCCATCTGGCATTTCACAGAGTCTAACCCCTTCTCCAATAACGTCTTTGGCCATTTCCAAATCTTGAATGACCATATCCATTAACCCCTTTAACCACAGACTTGTGTCAATTTCCTGGGCTTCATGGTAATGATCAGATTGTTCGCCAAGCCATTTCAGTGGTTCAGGCTGACTTTGAATGAAGAAATACAGCTTCATAAGAAGTTCCATTAAGGCGTCATCAGACCTATTTGAACCATAGGATTCAACCAGGTTAAGGAATGCATCACTCCCACTTTCATAGGCTTCTTCCATGACTTCATCTAGGGCTGCTTCAAGCATTAAACTTAGTTCCGATGTGTCTCCAATTCTAAAAGCCGGATCAAGGTCTACTTCGTAGAAATAGTTACGTACCACATCAATACAAAAGGCATGAACAGTCATGATGTTGGCCCTATGAACCAGTCCTATTTGTCTTCTTAAAAAACCTTCATTTTCAGCACCGTCTGCAACACGTTTGGTTAATGCATTCATGATTCTTTCACGCATTTCCCCTGCGGCAGCATTGGTGAAAGTAACGATTAATAGTCTGTCTATGTCTATTTCATCTTCAACAATGAGTTGAATGATTCTTTCTACAAGTACAGCTGTTTTACCAGACCCTGCAGCTGCTGAGACAAGAAGGTTAGCATTACGACTTTCTATTGCCGACTGTTGATCGCTTGTCCAATTAGGCATTGTCCTTCTCCTTCTCTTTATCTTTACCTTTATCTTCATTACTTATTTCGGCACTGATTTCTGATCTTATTTCTTCGAGAACTTCTTCGTCCTTTTTCTTTTTCATATATCTGAATTTGTTGTTTTCAAAGAGTTGATCAAACTGGCAGATGCCTTTGTAAGGACAGTAATCACAAGATGTAATCCCACTGTATTTACACGGCTCAATTTTTACTTTTCCACCTACAATTTCTTGCCCAATCTGCGCCATTAGATTACGCACATGTTCAATAATAAGTTTGAAGTCTTCCGCTTCAACAGCAGATGATCTGGAGCTGACAGCCCCGTCTTTTTTTAGTTCAACAGAAATAACATCTGACTTGTTCCCTGGTTCTAGGGTTTCATCAATTGCTTTTATAACTTGTAAGTCTTTTACTGTAAGACCATCCATTCGTAAAGCCTGTCTAATTTGTGATTCTATTTGCTCAGGGTTATATCCATCTGACTCAACCATGGGGTCGTCAATTTTGAAATAGAACATGCCGCTTGGAATCAGTTCATCCGCTTTTAAATAATGTGCATTCTGAATAACTGCGTCTAAATAGACAACCAGTTGAATTTGTAGACCATAAAAAACATCTGATAAATGGAACTTACGGCTTCCTGATTTATAATCCACTATTTTTACATATTTTTCGTCACCATCATCATAAACATCAATTCTGTCTATTCTACCCTCTAAGAATATTGTTTCACCGCTTGGCAGTTCAAGTAATATTGGAGGGACACTGTCAGGGCCGCCACCTTCTCTGAAGGCAAGCTCATATGCAGAAGGTGAAAACTTTCCAGATTTTATTTGATCCGTTATTGTCCATGCAGCACGCCGACCCACACGTTTTATTCTCTTGATAAGGTATTCGTACCTTTTAGAGCTTTCAAATATATTATGACCATAACCCGATGCTACCTCGTCAATAATATTGTCGATGATTCTGTCACAGTCATTCTTTTCTAGGGACTTCCAATCGAGTTTTTCCTTGTCCAACATATAACTAAATTGTTCAACAGATTCATGATAAATAGTTCCAAGGTCTGGCAGTTGAATTTGGTAAAGCTTACGTTCCTCAGGTTTTAGTCCATACGAAACAAAGTGTGCAAAGGGACACTGCACATATTTTTCGAAACGACTTACACTACTCTTTAAAGGGGCTCCATAAAGTTTCCCTGCTTGTTTTTTACCAATGGTGTCTATCTGGTTTTTATGGTCATATCCTACTTCCACCATTGCATAACGTTCTTTATATGATTCTTCCTCTTGGTACCATGATTCAACTGTGTTCCAAAAAGGTTCTTTTTTGTCTGTGTCCAACATAATTCTCTTATTTTCAATTAGGACTTGTAAAGTGGATTCTGGCGTAGAAATACGGTCTAGATCCACAGGCAAATGACTTATAATGTCGTATTCTAGTTTTAGGTTTGGAAAGATCTTTTTAATTCTCTCAATATAAACAGAAGGCCTTAAGCCTTTTCCATCACTGTCGCTGACAGGGTAGCTTATGTATAGTTTGTCTGATGGTTTGTTCAGCGTCTGATATATAGAAAGCTGTTCCTCTTCAGAAAGCGTTTGATAATCTGACTTTAGACTTAAACCAGATTCCTTCAAAAACACCTTGTCTGTATCACTGAGAATACCCCCAGCTTCACCAACCATAGGGAGTTTCCCGTCATTCACACCAATTACAAATAATGCTTTAATGTCATGGCTTCGGCTTCTTTCCAGGTTTCCAACCAAGACCCTGTCCTTTGCAGGCGGAATAATACCAACCTCTGTTGATGCAAATCCTGTTTCAATTAATTTCACATAGTCTTTCAGTTTTATTTTGTCATCACCAATCAACTCCACCAATTGGTCAAGAATTTCGAGTGCAGCATTCCAGATCTGAGCTGATTCATTGGCTTGGTCAAGAAGCCCTTCTTCATAAAGTGCTTCTGTATACTCCGTTAACCTGTCGTGGAGTCCTGAACGTTCCATATGTAAAAAGAGTTCTGTTGAAATTGTGCGTATATCTTTGGCCTTTAATATTTTGCTTTTCAGTGGTTCCAGTTCACTCGCCCAAGCACTTCGAATAACTTCAACACGCTCTACCGTTTCTTCATCACCTTTGGTGAAGGGTTTCCACCATGCTCCAAACTTTATACCGTATGCCAGCGCATAGTTTTCAAGCACCTGTGCATCTTCTGTACTTATATTTGTCAGTCCTGTTTTAAGGACCCTAAAAGCATCTTCGTATTTGTAACCATAAGCAAAGAACTTTAATAAACCCAATATGTATTGAACCAGTGGGCTGTTCATGACACTCCTTTTCTCATCAAGAAAGTATGGAATGTTCATTGCTGAAAATGTGCGTTTTATATGCATGGAGTAGTCTTCAATATTTGGCGTAACAACTGCAATATCTCGCCATTCATAGTCATTTTCTCGTGCCAGTTTTACTATTTCTCGTCCAATTTTTTCAACTTCTGAATGTCTGGTTTGACAAGAAAGCAATCTAAGTTGGTTTTGAGCTTCATTCCATACTCTATATGGGTAAGAGAATAGTTCGCTTGCTACATGACCGATGGCCGTTGGGTCTTGAGACTGCTTTGATACGCCTGGTTTAATCAATTTCTTATCGATTTCTATACCAAGTTCTAATGCCATCTGTTCAAGTTTATTAAAGGTTTTTGCAGTTGAACCAAAGACATCTTTGTCTGTAGCCTGTGGGTCTGGATCGTAAGTTAATGCAATGGTCATATAAGGTGCATGTTTCATTAGCTTCTCTAAAACCACGTACTCTTGCATTGTGAATCCGTTGAATCCATCGATCCAGATTTTCATGTCTTTTAAAAATGTTGCCTCTTCAATTTTTTCTATTAAAAGGTCAAGGACATCTTCGTCATCAAAATATGCCCCTTCCATTTGTTCACCAAAAGCCCTATAAAGTGTTGTTATGTCCTCTAGTTTTCTCTTTAATAGCCCATCTTCAAGACCCTCGAGCTGTCTTTCCATGGCTTCTGTTGTAATTTGTGCACGTTTTAACTCTGCCACAAGTCTATTAAAGGACTCCATAAACCCACTGCGACCCGCCATTCTTCCGTACACCTTTAAGTCCGATGCATGTTTTTCAAATATACGCCTAAGAAGCATGGTTTTACCCAGTTCACTGATCTGAACCCGGTCGGTCATGCCTGTCTCTTCAAAAATACGATGCGCCAGTCTTTTAAAACTGAGTACATCCATGTGTATATGCCCATGCTGATCCATTTTTTCCATGAAGTCTGCACTGGCTTCTAATGAATACTGTTCTGGTATTAGCAGTATTAAATTGTCTGTTTTATACTTATCGTAAGCGGTAGCCATTTCTTTTAAAATTCTATGGCTTTTTCCTGAACCTGATCGTCCAACTATAAATCTTAACAAGTGACATCACCTCTGTTAAATTGTACCATACATGTGTTCGTGTTTGGGTAATGAATCTGGTTGTACATTATTAAAAATACAAGAAAACCGACCAATCAATGTCATATATAAATCTAACATTAAGCAGTCGGCTCATAGCATCATCTGTAATTATTTTGTTTATTCAAACTTTATACTAATATTTCTCTTTTTTAATTTTCTTCTGACAGTACTCCGGTCAATACCCATCTTATCAGCCATTTCTTGTGTGCTCTTAGAATCATTCATCACACGACTCAAGTAATTGAATTCAAAAGTTTCCAGTGCGTCTTCATAAGTGATTACTTGTTCATAGTCTTTTGGAGTATTACTCTGTCTTTCAATAATGTTAGAAGGCAACTCATCGACCATTATTGTATTCTTTCTAGAAACCACAACCATACGCTCAACAATATTCTCAAGTTCACGTACGTTACCAGGCCAATTGTATTTTAACATAGCTTCGATTGCTAAATGATCCAGTTTTTTCTCAAAACCATACCTCTCATTTACACGTTTTAACATGTTTTCAATAAGAGGGAAAATATCTTCCCTACGCTCTCTGAGTGGTTCAATATTCATAGGGATAACATTAAGTCTATAGTAAAGGTCTTTTCTAAAATGACCTTCCTCTACTTGCTTCTTAAGGTTCCAGTTTGTAGCTGCAATAATGCGAATGTCCACTTCGATTGGTGTCTTTCCACCTATTCTTAGAAAATTCTTGTCTTGAATCACACACAGCAGTTTGGCTTGGATTGATAAAGGCAGTTCACCAATTTCATCAAGGAATAATGTGCCACCATCAGCAACTTCAATGAGTCCTATTTTTCCTTTTTGTGACGCACCTGTAAATGCGCCCTTTTCATAACCAAACAATTCTGATTCAAGTAATTTTTCAGGTATGACACTACAATCTATTTTCATAAAAGCATTCTTACTTCTTGGGCTGTTGTTATGGATAAATCGACTGAGAACACCTTTACCAACACCGGATTCTCCTTGAACCAAAATGGTTGAGTCCACACCTGCTACTCTTAATGCTAAATCCAAGGTTTTCTCCATTGATTTCGACTTGAATATGATTCCATTAAGAAACTTGTTAGATATAAGGTCTAACTCATACTTATATTCTGCATTTACGTAATTGGCTTCTTCTAATTGTCTCTGCGTTTCAGCGAGCTCAGAAATGTCTCTTGAGTTTACAACGATTCTAAACATCTCATTGTCTTTGTATATAGGGGTTCCTGTTGCCATGATCTCTTTGCCATTCACCTGCTGCATAACTGAAATGGACTGACCTGAATCTCTAACTTTCAAAGCTACTGATTCTGAATAGACCCCTTTTTTCACCATATCTTCCATAGAAGTTCCAATGATATTTTCTTTTCTGACATTATCTGTTCGCTCACAGGCTTTGTTAAATCGAATTGTAATACCTTTGCCATCTGTTATATGTATTCCATCCTGAGACGAGTCTAGGATCGATTCAAACTCATACTCTATGGATTCTAAATACTTGTTTAATCTATAAATTTCTAATTGATCCCGGTCTATGAATCCGGTATAGATATTTGATTCATCTACGATAGGAATAATCTTATAATCAAAATTGTTTTTTTTAGTTATTTTGTCTTTTAATTTATCTTTTATTTTTTTTTCAATTTGATCCTTCATCAAGGCAGGTTCTTTAATTAAATGCTTTTCAAATCCCTTTGGGTTTGAACTAGAAGAACGATCAATATTGTATTCCTCAAACAGACTTATTATATTGATCAAGCCCAAATAACAGCCTTCTTTTACAACTGGGAGGTAAGTATAAGTGATTTTCAGAGTCGCATTTATTATATTTTCTTTGATGAAGTCCTTTGAAATAGCACTGACCTCTATAAAATCCTCTTTGTTCAAATTGGAATTGATGTATGAAAGCATAAAACACCCCGTAATTTTTATTTTCTATGAACAATCTCAAATTCATCACATCTCATTTTAACATAATCCGACTCCATCTTTGCCACATGAAAATATAAGAGTACCGCCCTTTAAAAGGACGGTACTCAGAATGTTAACGAAGTAAATGATCACTTGCTTTTATTTGAAATTTTTTAGAACAACAAATGCATCATTGCTGCAATAATTGGAATGGCAATGATGGTTCTTAAGAAGAAACAGGTTACCAATTCCCATAGTTTAATTGGAAGTCTTGTTGCGATCATTACTACAATTGTTTCTGAGAAGAAAATAATTTGGACCATTGAAAGTGCTGTTACAAAATAACGTGCACCAATATCAAGTATTTCAACCTTGTCTGCAATGAGTAGCACAGGCAAGAACATTTCAGCAATACCAACTGGGATTGAAGGAGCTATTTCAACTGCATTCGGTACTTGAAGCAGGTTGAGAATTGGAATAAATACCATACCTAGATACTCAAAGAATGGTGTGTATTCAGCAATTATAAGACCACTAATACCTACACCTGCAAGAAGTGTAAGAACCTTTGGTAACACCGAATAACCGTCAATAAGACATGATTTGATCTCACTCGGTAAACTGTTGGCAAGATAGGCTCTTTTTGATGCTCTTTCAATACCGCGTTTAAAGATTCCAAGCTCAAACTTTGCTTCACTTACTCGATCTTCTTCGGTTTGCTCTCGGCCGTTGTGATACACGTCTGGTTTTCTAGATAGAGGTGGAATTCGTACAAGTACTATTGAAATTAAAAATGCAGCTATAAATGACGAGAAGTAAACTTTCAAGAAGTAGTCTCCAAGACCAGCAGTGCCAATTACAAGAACTGCAAAGCCAACACTGACTGCACTAAAACAAGTCGCTATAACAGATGCTTCTCTTTTTGTATAGTTATTGGTCCTATAAAGTCTACTTGTGATGATAACCGCCATGGATGACGAACTTACAAATGATGAAATGGCATCTACAGCACTTTTCCCTGGCACTCTAAAAATTGGTCGCATAATCGGCTCTAGTATAGCACCAATAAAATCTATGCCACCATAACTTAATAGGAATGGCATGAAGAAGGCCCCTACCGGTATGATCCAAGCAACACCAACAACGATGGCTGGAATTACTGTACCACCTGTTCCTGATCCTACAATAAACTCTGGTCCCGTGTATGATGCAAAACTTACATGGAATACATAAATGTTTGTGAATATTGCTCCCAACAAATAGAAGAATGGGTGTAAAACTGAATCATGTCCATAATATTCTCCTAATTTGGAATCAGGTGCTGCTTTAAATTTTCCGTAAAAACTCAGTAGTGCATTCACTGTAATGACTGCTGCAATCATCCATAGACCAAAGTTACCAAATAAATCTATAAAGAAGTTATAGATAAATCCAAACGCTATTCCGGATTCCCCGCCAATTGTAATTGGTACAAAGAAAACAAATATTGCTATTGCAGTAAACAGAATCGATTTCATCAGTCCTGCTGCCATCTGTTTATCACTTAATTGTATCTTGTCAATGTTCGATGGTTCATTTAAATCTATATCATGAAACTCTTGTTTTATCGCTTGTTCGGCCATTTATATTCCCCCACTGTTAAATTGGATTCACTTCAAAATATCAGATAATATAACATTTACAATTTGACCAACTACTAAAAACTTATTTCATTTCTTTTTTTCTTGCTAACATAGAAATAAACTCAAATCCGATATTTGCTGCCATGAAAGCCGTCATTTCAGTGGCATCATATTGAGGTGCTACTTCAACAATATCACATCCGACAAAGTTTAAGTCTTTTAGATCTCTTAATATTGATAGGGTTTCGTGTGATGTAAATCCGCCAACCTCAGGAGTACCTGTTCCAGGTGCATATGCTGGATCAACAAAATCAATATCAAAGGTTAGGAATACTTTTTTACCCTTCACGCGGTCTATGATTCTTTTAACAATCGCGTCTTTGCCCATCTCGATCACTTCGTGGGCTGGAACAAGATCAAAACCAAGCTCCTCACGGGCTATTTTATGCTCGTTTGCATCATATAATGAGCCACGCATCCCTACTTGAATTGTATGGTCTGCTTCAATTAAGCCTTCTTCTAAAGCACGTCTAAAGACAGTTCCGTGATTATATTTTTGACCAAACACTGTATCGTTAATGTCAGCATGTGAATCAAAATGTACCAAGGCCACAGGTCCGTGAACTTTTGCGATCGCTCTAAGATTTGGGAGTGAAATGGAGTGGTCACCACCAAGAATAATTGGAATCGCTTCTGATTCTACTATAGGCGTTAACTCTTCAACAATTTGGTCATAGGTTGGTTCAATATAACCTGGAACAATATTAATGTCACCATAGTCCGCACCCTTTAAACTATCAAGTACATTTACTTGTAGATGTACATTGTTGGGTTTGATTAGTGCTGAGATATTACGAATGGCGCTTGCTCCGAAACGGGCACCTGTTCTAAATGAACTTGCAGTATCAAAAGGTGAACCTACTACAATAAAGTCTAATCCTTCACCGCTTTTTGAACTTGGCAATCTCATAAAGTTGCCTGTATTACAGAATCTTGGTGAACTTAGGGCACTTGCTGGTTGATTGTCTTTCATGTCTAACCTCCGCTTTGGTTTGCCGTGTACGATTGCTTACACGACTATATATTGCAAGTCCTATGCCAAGTCATTTTAAACCCTCAATCCCTTACAAACATTAGATTCCTGTTTGTTTTGCCTTTTCAAAAAAAATAAAACAGGAGGCAAATATGCCTCCTGTCCATTTTCTTATGTTGTCAATTTTTTCTGCCACCTGTATTTTGTTATTGTTGAATCATCTCAAAATAAAAGAAGGCAACTTTGCACCTCGAGGCACAAATGCCTCTTGGACTTTTTTGTATTTCTACACATTTACAATCATTTATTTTATGCATTTACACGCAAATCTCTAAACATATAACTTGCCACTCCAATAACTAGACTTATTACAAACCATGTGCCAAACATCATCATTGCCATACTTTTAAAGAATGGTTCTGGCAACATTTGAATCAGTGTGTCTGTTCTTGGATCAAGTATCCACAAATCATTTGTGAAGAATATCTTATGGAATCTGATAAATGCTGCTGAAAAATTGGTTAATGAAACAATCAGCATACCACCGGCTAGGATCAAGCTTACAATGGCTTGGTTAAATCCAATCTTAATGGCAAACTCTGGTACACCTCTCCATACTGAAATACCAATAATAAACATAACTGTTCCCAGTAGAACTCCTTTAATCGAATCCGACAACTGGAATAGTTTTAGAACATCTACCATATGATCCTTTTCACGTTTATTGAACACTTCACGTACCTCTCCTCGAATGGTCGCTTCCATATCTAGGCTTGGTGTGTTCCCCTTCATATAAGATACAAGTCCACTTGTAACATGTTTTAAATTTTCCTCATCCATCCCTGTTGCTGCTGGAACATCATTTTTGAGATAGAGTTTCATATATAGATTCTCATTATAAGCATAATAACTGATGCTCATGGTCAAAATGAGAAGCGAAACAAGTATCGCAGCTGCCCACTGCGAGATATTAAGTACGGTTTTCATGCTGATTAGTCCTTCCTTTACGTCGCGCTATCTTATTTGCGTACATTCTTTCATCTGCAGACTTGATAACATCCATGATGTGTTTGCCTTCTTCATATACATCGCATCCGATACTAAACTCCATGTCGTGATCGAGTATTTCTGTGTTCTTATTCCAATTTGCAAGTGTACTGTGAATTCTATCAACATAGGCCTTAATGGCAACTTCATCACTGTCCAGGAGTACAATTAAGAACTCATCTCCACCATAGCGGACAACAAAGTCACTGCCACGGGCTTGTGATTGTAATATTTCAGCAACTTCTACCAAGACAATATCACCAATATTATGGCCATAGTGGTCATTAATGTACTTGAACCTATCTACATCTAGCATAATAAGTGCTATTTCTGTTTTCCGATTATCCCTCTTAAAATCCTCGATATAGTTATTAAAGTAATGTCTATTAAAGATCCCAGTTAATGGGTCTGTATTTGCCATTTCCTGCATTTTATCATGAGCGTTTTGCAGCTCAATAGTACGTTCTTTAACTCTTAACTCCATGTCCCTATAGTTGCTTTCCAACTCGAAAGCCATCTTTTTTATTTCATAGGACAGTATTTCTATTTCAACACCACCATGCACTTCCAGTGGTGTGTCAAACTTGCCTTTACCTATCTCTGAAACTGCACCAGCAATATTCCTTATAGGTTGTGAAAGCGTTCTGGCAATACTCGTACTGATGATAAATAACACGGCAAAGGTTGCAAGTATTAAACCAAGATACGACTGTAGGTAGGCATAAACAGGTGCCATAAAATCATCTGTTGGTTCTGTGGTCAGTAGGTTTAATCGTAGGCCATTAATGGACTCGATGTATAGTGGTGTCCAGTAAACAAACTCGTCATTCAGTTTAACGAGTCCCGTATTAACTTCGTCCACAATCCTTGATCCGATATTGGATGTTCTCCACTGCACAATGTCATCTGAGTCTTTGAAAACAGATTCACCAGAATCTAGATTGTCTGGTCCACCCCATTCTTTTTGCCTGAGTGAATGGATCATGTAGAAACCACTTTCATCTGTCAGATAGGTTTCTTTATAAGGACTTTCATTAATACGTGCCCTTATATCATTTAACAATGAAGACACATTTAGATTCATAATTAAGTACTTTCTTATTACACCATCACTCGATTTCAGCTCTATCGGTGTAACATATCGAATGACCGCTTTATAAGGTGTTTCTATAACTCCATTTTCCTCATTCAAATCAATTGGTGAAATATAAAATTCACCATCTACCAGCTTTGATGCTGACTGGTAGTAATAACGATCGGATTTATCTTGAAGTCGCTCTTGTGGAATTACTACCTGATTGCTACCGGTATTATTCACACGTACTTCTTCCATACCTGATGCATCAAGCATTCTAATGTGATCATAATGAGAATGCGTGTCTAAAAAAGAAACAAATCCAGTTGTCGTATGTGATATGAACTCCTCAATCTCTACACCATTATGTGTTTCCCAATCGTGTTTCAGAAGACCTTTCATGAACTGCATGTCTAAGGTTGTGGTCGTAAAAAATGACTCAATATCATTTTCAATTGACGAATGATATGAACTGATTTTTTCAACTTCTACTTTTTCAACAAGCTCAGAAGAAGATCTATATCCATACATTCCAAACAAAACCAATGGAATAACGGCAACTACAATAAGTGCTATAAAGAATCTAAATTGGATACCTGTTCGCCGCATAATCTCACTCCTTTTAATTTACTTAAACCATTCATATTTATATTCTATACTAAAGGGTTATATCCTCCTTAGAATTACTAATATTAACTTATACTTAAAAGGTTCCTCTAATGGCATTTTTTATCAGAATAAAGGCAAGTATTAAATTTACAAAGATTAACCCTTCACTAATGTGGTAAAAAATAACTAAGAACAAGTACTGAAGGAGGACGCTATGAAAAAATCCGTTAAAATGCCGAAAGAAGTTTATGAAAATAGGTTAAAAGAGTTGCAAATAGAACTTGTTAAACTCCAAGAATGGGTTGTAAGTAAAGGCTTAAAGGTTGTTGTTATCTTTGAAGGACGTGACGCAGCTGGCAAAGGTGGAACCATCAAACGCATCACCCAAAGTTTGAATCCCAGAATATGTAGGGTCACTGCTCTTTCAAAACCAACTGAAAAGGAGCAGTCACAGTGGTATTTCCAAAGATATGTTCCCCACTTACCTGCCGCTGGTGAGATTGTACTCTTTGATAGAAGCTGGTATAACCGCGCAGGTGTGGAGAGGGTCATGGGATTTTGTTCAGATGAGGAATATTGGGAATTCCTAAGATCCGCTCCTGAATTTGAGAACATGCTCATAAGGTCAGGGATCATTCTCATTAAATACTGGTTCTCAGTAAGCGATGAAGAACAAGAAAAACGCTTCCAGGATAGGATTAATGATCCAACTAAAAGATGGAAACTCAGTGATATGGATCTGGAAGCCAGAACCAAATGGGTCGATTATTCCAAAGCAAAAGATATTATGTTCCAATATACTGATACCGAGAAAGCACCTTGGTATGTTATCACTTCTGACATTAAGAGGAACGCACGTATAAATTGTATTTCACACCTTTTAAGCCAGTTTGACTATAAGTACAAGGAGCCTAAAAAACTAAAACTTCCTGAAAGACAAAATGATACCGGTTATGAACGCCCTCCAATTGGAGACCAAAAGTTTGTGCCAGACGTTGCCACGAAACTCGCCAAGAATAAATGATACCGATTAATCAACAAAAAAAGCTACCATCAGATATTTTACGTATCCTCGATGGTAGCTTCTCTTTTTCAATAACTTATTCCAATTCACTTAGTTGATCGACATCTATTAAACTCTCGAAACCAACTTCTTCTTCAACCTCAAACCATATTTCATACCCACCTGGTAATACATATGCTTTATGATCATAAGTAGCTTCTGCTAAGTCCTCATTGATATCAATAATATCTTTCCAAGTAGATTCAACATTAAACTTAACAGGGGTTCTATTTAATACATTGTTTAGGATTATTACGGCTTCATTTCTAGTTATATTTCTATCTGGTAAAAATTTCCCATCTGGATAACCATTTACATGGTTTAAATTCGAAAGTGTTCCAATATACTTAGATAAGACATGGGTATTTGTATCCAGGAACAATGCTGGTGTCGAACTCAATTCTAGTCCAAATGCTTTGACCAAAACCTCTACGAATTCTGCACGTGTTACAGACCGGTTCGGATCAAACATATTAGAATCACTCATGTAAATGCCAAAATCGCTAGCTGGATTGAAATACCAATCTAATACATCAACATCATCAAAACTCTTTCTCAATCCGAAATCCAGAATTTTACTCAATATAGTTGCAAACTCAGCACGTGTCAAAGAACGTTCGATTTTCACATGTTCATCTGGGTAGCCTGCTATATAGTGATGGTGTTCCTCAACTGTTATGCCCTCTAACAACATTGAGAAATCAAATTCAACAATTGTGTCTCCGACATGGAATAGCGAATCTTTAAAGTAGGTATTTTCACTATAGTAAATTACACGTTCATCTTGTCTACTATCATAAATTTGATACCGATCCTTCTTAGCTATGAAATAATAGTCTGCATCTGGATAAACCATCCATCCGTACTCACCAGTACTTGAACTCACTTGTGGGTTTCGGTTTTGGTTCGGCATGAAATCAGGTAGTATAGGTAGTTCTACTAGAGTATCCGGAGTTCTACCACTCGCTATATTGAGATCAGTATCAGCCCAATACAATTCCATATCTACCCCTGCAAGAATTTGACCTGTAATCGGATCAGTAATCACACCATATGGATCAATAAGCTCTGATTCAAGTGATGTCGTACCATCGTCTTCAACTTTAAGTTTTGCCTTGCTTCCAGCAAGTTTCTCACCTGTTGGTGCAATAACAAATAAAGTTATTTCATATTCACCAGCGTCTACATTTTCCACGTAGTATCCACCTTCAGAATTCACTTCTACTACTGCATTTTCTAGTCCAATTGCTTCTGGTATTTCTACTTCAATTTCCAATTTAGAGCCGACTATTTTTGTAATTGTTTTGTCTTCTTTTTCTACATTAATCGGTGCATTCGGGCTATTATCAAGAGGGAATTGCTCTTGATTTTCTATCTCTTCTTTCACTATAACTGCTTCAAATTTTTTCTCAGGTTCTGGTTCTGGTTCCGGTTCCGGTTCTGGTTCATTACTTTTGGAACTGCTCGATTTTTTTTCATCTGTAGATCCTCTAACAGTTTCATAAAGTGTTTCATTACCTGCTTCGTCAACCGCTATGATTGTAAAATAGTAGGTTGAATCACTCGATAGACCTGTAACAACAATTTCACCAATATCTGATGTACTGTCAAATAAATTTCCATTTGCTTTCGTATCAGAAATCGACTTCAAATTATCGCTTGAACTGTAGTATATTTTGTAAACTATTGCAGATCCTGAAGTTACATTATCTGTTGCTTTACTCCACTCTAGAGAAACTGACGAAGTACCAGTTCGAGTTACTTTATTGTCTAAATCTGCCACTACAGGAGCTGTTGTATCTGCAGGTGTTGTTGTTGTTTCACTGGCTGTTGAATAAACCGACTTGTTTCCAGCTTCATCTGCTACAACCACATTAAAGTAATACTGCGTGCTGTTTGATAAATCTGTCACTGTTTTACTTGTCAGGTTAGCTACAGCTGTACCTGAAGCGGTACCATTCGTCTCTGCATCTGCAACTGTTGATATGTTGTTAGATGTTGAGTAGTAGACTAGGTATGTTAAGTCTGCATCAGCACTTGTGTTGTCTGTTGCACCTGTCCAGCTTAAGTCCACTGTTGTTGTAGATGGATTGTTGGCTGTGATTGTGTTTGTGCCGACCGTTGGATCTGTTGTGTCTGCTGGTGTTGTTGTTGTTTCATTAGCAGTTGAATACACTGACCTGTTTCCAGCTTCATCTGCTACAACGACATTAAAGTAATACTGTGTGCTGTTGGATAAACCTGTCACAGTTTTACTTGTTAGGTTGGCTACAGCTGTACCTGAAGCTGTACCATTCGTCTCTGCATCTGCAACTGTTGATATGTTGTTAGATGTTGAGTAGTAGACTAGGTATGTTAAGTCTGCATCAGCACTTGTGTTGTCTGTTGCACCTGTCCAGCTTAAGTCCACTGTTGTTGT